>JAAUYJ010037267.1_pt1 | contig 17022 bp, 21 predicted proteins | sample 7278031 | NCBI WGS metagenome assembly JAAUYJ01 (sample SAMN14350222, study PRJNA611818) | marine sediment metagenome | isolation source: surface marine sediment (1.8m) | place: French Polynesia: Moorea | collected 2018-08 | reverse complement strand
TCATTCATGGACACCTTTCCCACGGCAGCGTCGCCACCGCTCACGCCGCAGCAACAAGTGAAAATGGCTCCAATGAATATTTTTTCATCCTTTCCTTTGCTGTTTTCATAGCTGACGAAAGGTCTGATGTTGGTAGTGTTGGTGATGACGTGGCTGTTGGTGCTGATGCTCTTGTTGCTTCTTCTTCTACCATTTCTGCCCTGGAAAGAGGCCTGCCGCAATGCTGTCATTGCTCCTGGTGGTGATAGTATCAGGTCTGTTGTTGTTCCTATTATTTCTGATGCTGCTGGCAAAAGGCTTGTTGTTGTTGCTACCATTTCTGCTCCTATTTTGCTGTTGGTGTTAGCAACGGGTCTAATTTAAACGCTTTAACAAAAAGCTCCAAAAATGATCCCCCCCCAGCTATACTACCACCTTGGCGGCCGCCGCCACCGCACCCGCCGCCCTCCACCTCCGCGAAGACCGTCCTTCCTCCATGGCGGCGGCGGAGGAGATCCCTTCTACCCTTTCCCGCACAACAGCCATGCACACTTGTACCACGCTTTAGCCGGAGGAGGAGCAGGAGGGACAGGGGCGGCAGGAGGCCCTCTATTCTACCCAACCAGCGTCGGAGGGAACGGTGTCGGTGGCAATAACAACGCAGGCACCAAGCAGCAGCAGCAGGGAGAATCAGGCGGCGGCAACACCACTGCCACAACTACCAGCAGCAACAACCACAACATGGAGGTGGGAGGATTCGTCCCCATCGACAAGCCATCGGCAAGCAACAACTCATCTGCCGCTCCTCCTCGCCCGGCCTATGGAGAAGAATTCGATAGGGAGATGCTCAGGCAGATCCTGCTGCAAAAGGCGCTCATGCACTACCAGCAGCAGCAACAGCAGCAGCAGCAGCATTCGATATACGGAGGAGGGATCGGAGGCGGCGGCTTCGATCCCCTCCATCACCAAAGTCTACACTCGCACCTCTTTTATGGAGGAGCGGCGAATTTCAGGTTGAACAAAATGCAAAAAAAACCTTTTATTTAGAACTAACCTATTCTTTATTGCCAGACTCCCCCACCAACCAGCTAGCGACCCCTTCTTCCCCCGCCACCCTCTGTCTCCCTTCCGCCACCGACCGAGGCGCCCCCGCCTCCTCCCCGCCGCCCTGCCCCTCCCTCCGCCGCCCCCACAACAGCCTCCGCCTTCCCCCTTCGGCCTCCCGCCCCTGATGGAGCTCCCCCCGGCGCTGCAAGAGTTCTCCTTTGAGCAAAAGAGGAGGAGAGGAGGAAGGGGCCACGTCGTCGTTCAAGGAAAGAAGATGTCACCACAGTTGATGAGGGCGCTGGGAAGGGTGAGGACGTTCGTGGCAGGATCTCCGGAGAAGGGGGGAGGGGCGAGGTAGGAGAAATAGGTCAAGAAATTAAGGTAAAAATTGCAATTTTTTAATTTCGTTTGTCACAGGCGGAGATTCGTGAGGGTGTCCCCGTCCTCCTCCTCCTCCTTGCCCTTGAAGGTGGTTCGTACCCCCAAGATCCTCGCGCTGGTGCCCAAGTCCCCAATCCACCCTCTGCACCCTCCCCCTCCCCCCGTCGGGATGCGGAAGTACGACCAGGGCCAAACGCCGGAAGTGTCTTCGGCTCTTCGGCGGAAGCGGAAGAGCGGAGGAGGGGGACAAAAGGAAAAGGAGGAGGCAAAGAAGACCAAGAAGAAGAAGTTGGTCCGCGTGGTGGCCACCCCCACCACTTATGAGGCCGAGGCCGTGTCGCACCCGCTCGCCAGGTTGTTTAGCCTAAAAGTCACAGGGATCAGGAGGAAGGAGGAGATCCACCAAGGCGATGAAGACGAAAATGACAAAAAAGGGTCGTTTTCGGCTAGTCCCAGGGATCCGCTCTTCAATAACAAAGTCTAGTCCTACGATAAGCATTGTTTGAATGTTATTTCTTAATCAAATTTGTTGCAATTAGTTGACGGGAGAAATCGACAAAAATACGTGTACGTACGTAGAGTAATGTGCGCAACGAAGTGAAGAATAAACGACTTTAATTTATGGAGGCGGACGGTCGCGGAAGAAGGTGCTGATATGATCTCTCAGGAGGAAAGAGGTTTCCTCTGGTCAGGAGGGGAAAACTTGCGACAATCATTGCGGCACTTGAAGAAAACATTACTTCACTTACTTGCTGTTGACTGTTGCTGTAGTATCAGAAGGCATGCATGGGCATTGCCGGTATTAGGTGTCACTTTAGCCACAACACAATTTCATTTTTTTCTTGTGAAATGCGAATGAGAAAGCATGTCTTTGGACGCCACGACGACCGTGAGCTCCGAGATCCACCAAGACCTGCTGTTCCTTGACGCCATCGCCGGAGGGGTCTTCCAAGACGACGAGGGCAAAGCTGACGGAGGGGACGAGGGAGAGAGTGGGGGAGGGGACAAGACCATCAGCACCACTTTCGTCGCCACTCCACCTCCAGGCAGCCAAGATCAAGCGGAGAGCATAGAAATTAAAATTGGTGAATCTTATACCATGTACGACTTGTATCGGTCTATGGGGGATAATTTCGTGCTTATTTTTCAGACCACTTCCGCAGCACGCCCGTCTCCCTGGTTGGCCAGCAGGTGTGGCGAGGGGCGCTCCTGCTTGGCGACCTGCTGCTGAGCAGGCGCGGCCTGATGGAGGGCAGGACGGTGCTGGAATTGGCAGCGGGGACGGGAATCACCTCGGTGGCCGCCGCGAAAGCGGGGGCAAAAACAGTTCTAAGCACAGGTACGTACGGTGGGTAATTCCTCCAGCTTTTGTAAAAATGAAAAACTTGCTTTTTGTTTTCTCAGATGTGGACCGAGGCGACATCTTGAAGCTGCTGTCCAGAAACCTTAGTCAGAACGTCGACTCCGACAAGACGAAGACCACGGTGTGCGAGCTGGACTTCTTTGACTCTGATGGTCGAAAGTGGAAGGAAGAAGCGGACTTGAGGGAGGTGGAAGTAATCATCGCCGCGGACGTCGTTTACGACAAGGAAATCACACAGGTTAAGCAGTTGTTTCAAGTTTAAAAGCAGCAGTACAGTAATAAAATAAATTACGATAGAAAATAGCGTTGTCAGATGGGGCCAACATGTAATTTTTAAAATATATTTTATGCTCCAACAGGCCTTCTTCTCCTCGTTGGAGCTCCTGCTGCTCCCGACGTCTTCTTCTGAGTGTCTCTGCCCGCTGGCCTCGGAGCTTCTGCTGGCGGTGGAGGAGAGGAGGAGGGTGGAGGCGGACGGGAGCGTCGCAGCGCCAAACTTTGAACACTTCGCCCGCCTCCTGGGGGAACTGGAGAAGAAGCTGACAGGGTGGGAGCTGCTCAAGCTGCCCCTGGACGACTTCCACCAGCACTTTGGCTGCTACGAGAGGACTGGGCAGACCATGCACCTATGGAGGGCGCACCGAGGAGCGTAATAATTGGACAAAAGTCAAAAGCAAGGCTAGTGAGGTCAGTAGAATATATATTTGCTGCGTGCAACAGTGATTATCAAACAGCTCAGTGAGGTGTTTATGATTCTCCGCCCGTCCGGATGACCTTGACGAGAAGGGCGACGTTGTTCTCCTTGATGGCGTTACGGCACTCGGTTATCACGCGGGCCTTGGATTTACCAGCTGGGGTGGGGGGGTATAGAGGAAAATGACTTTCAGGACTAGAAGCTTTATAACAACATTTAGGTGACTTTACCCCTGAGCCTTCCCGCCTTCTGTATGATCTGGTTGACCAGCTTTAGCGTGTCCATGAGCTCCTGGTGGTTGCTGCACCTGATCTTGTAGCCTGAGATGAGGTCCCGGTTGATGTCGTACAACTGTGTGTACCACTTGCGCATAGTCTTCCTGCGTGAGATTCGTTCAGGGTAAAAAAATTAGTCAACTGACCGTTATTTCCCGAATAACACATTATTTTTTTCTTTATATTGCGTTTTTTCATTATTTTTCCTGCTCACATGTCCATCATGAGCCTTGCGTCCTCTGCCCTGACAACGAGCGTCCGGATGAGCCCTGAGTTGTCCGCCAGCTCCGCCGACAGTCTCTGGCGGACGCTCTGGAGCTCGTCCGCCTTTTCCAGGAGGGACTCGAGGCGGGAGATCTGAAAAACTTGGGCGTGAAAAAAAAATAGAATTTGAAAATTAAGTCTGTTTACCTCGTTTGGGAAGTCGCACTGCGCCTGCAGGTCCTCCAGCCCCAGGTACTCCGAAAGGCTCTGGACCACGTCGCCGCAAAGCTCCATGTTGTTGCACTTGAGCAGAACTTGACCATCCTGGGAAATATGGACAGAGAAAAGTGTTTATAACTTTGTTTTTGGGAGCTAAATGCTACTACCGATGCTCAAGTCGTTTCTGCTGCTGTGGGAAAGTTACTGCTACTCATTCTTTTGTTGTTGCTGCTGCTGTTATTGCTAATGTCGCTGTTGGCCATTCTTGTGTTATTGCTGCAGTAGCAGCATTTGCTTCTGTTGCTGTTGCTGCTGCTGCTGCTTCCGTTATTGTTGCTGTTGCTCATGCTGTCGTATCCTCACCTGCGCCATGTGTATGTGCAGCTCCTCCCCCTTGTTCCTCAGCGACGTGAACTGCACGGCCAGCTCCCCTGTTGCCTCCTCCGCCTCCAGCTCCTCCCCCGTTAAGAAGTTTTGGTTTAGCCAGAGCGCTACGCGGGCTGACCGCTCGTGGACGCGGAAGGAGACGTGGCCGGAGGGGGGAGGGACTGGAGGGGCAGACAGCGAAGAGGAGTGGGGAGAGGGAGGGCGGTCACCAGTGGAGTCGTCGAGCTGGGGGAAAAGAAATTGGTTTTTTTGGGGGAGGAGTCATATTCCTACAGATGTTTTCATGGATTAAAAGCATCATTGCATTATTTTCAGATTTTTCTTTCAAGGGGTAAGATTATCTTCAAAACAAGAGAGAAAATAAATTCTACAAAGGAACAAGCCGAGTAGGGAGGAGGGGGCAATTGTGACATTTTTCCCTTTCCTTTCGAGGCGGTCAATTACCAACTAAATCTGCGACTTCCTCACCTTCCTGCAGTACATGGAGAACCTGGGGAGCTGCCTTGTGAGCTCGAACACGTGGAACTGCCTGGCCGCCCTCATCCCAACAAAGGCCTTGATGTGCAGGTCCACCGGCATGTCGCGAGGGGGGAACACCGGCACGCGGATGGTGGAGGAGGCAGCGTCGGGCGGACGAGGGTGGAGGACCTGTGTGACCACGTATATCTAACGGGTTTTGTTCGTCGTTTCTTGTCACCCTACCTGGCACTCCCCCTCGAAGATTCCCTCTGCGAAGATGAGCACGGCGGAGATGACGGTCTCGTTCGAAGTGGAGAGGCTAACCTCAACGTGCGGCTACGTAAGGAAAAAACAATTGTAATTTCGCGTTAATTGGAAAAAAGGTCATTGCAATACCGGCTTCCCCTCCGTGCCCAGGTTGATAGCCAGCGATGTTGATAACTGCGTCTGCGCCGGGATGACTCCGACCTCTTTGACGGGGCCACCGTCGCCAGAAGAGGAGGCGGAGGGCGGGGAGCGGCCAACGCCGGCGCGAGACAGGAGGGAGGCGGCAAGGCCAGACGCGCCACCAGAACTAATACGGTAGGTGTTTATAATAATTCCTTTTTTAATTCAAAATCAAAATGCGGCAAACTTTTTTCCTTTAAACGAAAAAAATGTAGTTATTTTATAATTTAAATTCAAATTGCCGAAACAAATTTTCCTAACAAAACCTACCTCGACTTTCCCCCTCCTCCCCCGTGCACGCTGGCGTTTGCTATCCTCCTGTTCTCCTCGTAGTTCTTTAGTTCCAGCACGAGGTTTGCCCTCCTCTGCGATAGCTCCCTCACGGACTCCTGCTCTATGTTGGGGTCAAGCATGAGGCCGCGGGAGGAGTCGGAGGACGCAAGGGGCAGGTAGCCGCGAACCTACGTACATGAGGGAAGGGTAGTTAACCGCGATAAATAGATTAATAGCGCCATGATTATTAAAAAAGTGATTGACTAATTGGAAAGTACAATTTTCGACACATTTTTGCAGATTTTTTTTCTCAATTAACATTTTTTTATATAAAAAAAGCAACCTAAAAACCATCTTGCCCCCATAATTTAGAAGAGTTGTATCAGTCAACTGATAGTTTTTCGCAGAGTTTATGTTTAATTAGAACTTTTTGCTACATCGTCCTACTCACTTCCCCTTCCGACGCAACGGCGATTAGCTCCATCCTCCCGTCTCCCCTGTAGTCCCCCTCCACCAGACCGGAGATGGGGTGCGAAAAGTTGTCCTTGAAGACGACCTCGCCAGATCGGTCGTTGCGGGCGTCAAGCTTGCCGTTGCTCCAACCGGTCACGAGCTCCTGCAGTTACAAAACAATTCAATTGCATTGCACTTGCTTTCCCCCTCTGATTAATAATTAAATTGCCGCTCTCACTTTCACGCCGTCCCCGTCCAGGTCGAAAGCGGCGATGGCAGATGCGCTGTTCTTTGACTTTATCCTCCACCACCGGGTAGTCTTCTCGTACACGCCAACGGTGCCGTTGGACAAAGCGTAACTTTTTAAAAAAGGGAATTTTTAAATTGTGTTTTTGTACTGTCTATGTCCGTACATACCCGAATCTCCCGTCCTGCACCGGCACGAGCCCTGTCACCGCCTCCGTCTCTGTGATCTCTGTTATGATCTCGTCTCCGGAAAAAACCCTGATCTCAAAGTCCTCGGACCCCACCAGCAGCTCCTTGCCCCTCCTCTCCTCCCTTCCTCCCTCCCCCTCCAGACCACCAGCGAGTTCCCCTCCCCCTCCGACGCCGCTGTAGTCCGCCAGGCAGAGCGCCGTAACGTTGTCCCCGGTCACAGTCCAGAAGGGGTCGTCGCCCTTGTGGTCGAAGCCCTGAACAACGATTTTCCAAATTTAATACATGGCGGAATTCAATTTAATTCAATTTTTTGAACCATCCGCCTAGGGCACAGGATAGTTAATCTGTAAATTGATTAATCGTGCTCTTTGCAAAGATCTTTCAAACAGTTACTTTAATCGAAAATTTTAATCCATTAATTGGTCAAATCCAGAAAATACCACAGTTTCAAAAATTTGCTCTTCTTTTTTAGTTTTTTCTTGATTTCTTGACTAGCAATCAATAGTAAAAATGTCGTCAATTTTATATCTGTTGAAAACAGCACATTTTTTCTTTGTTTCCTAGTATGCTAGTTTGTTTTCTTCTTTTAAAAGTTTTAATCGACTATCATAGATTTTTCGTTTCTTCCGAGTTCTTTTTAATCGACTAATTGAAGTATTTTCAATCGTATCATCTTTTTCCGGTGCTCCATCAGTACCTGCAGTGCGCAGTTTCCCCCCACGATCGCTAGCGGCGTCTCTCTGTCCCCTAGGAGGCCCACGGCAATGGCGTTCACACCGTCAGACACGTCCTAAATTGTTGAAAAAAGTCTTTTTCGTCCCCATTTCAATGCGAGAAATGTGTTTATGAAAACAACCTTGTGAAAAAGATCTGCGTTCTCCTCCACGTCGTACGCCAGCAGGTTTGTCGGGGTGCCAACCTGTGCAAAAAAGCGAAAACATATGCACTATAGTACCAATCAATGTTATACCAAACAATTTTGTTTTGCTTTCAGGGCAACCCGTTTGTGCCTGGGTTTAGTTCATAGAAATTTATGTGTTTTTTTGTAGCCGTAACGGTGTTGATTCTTGAGACACCCCATCCCCGGCGAAGCGTGCATATCCCACTTGAAGGATGAATATTTTTTTTCCGACGAAATTCAAACAATGCCCAAGAAGAGCATATTTTGATATGAACCTTATCGCTTGGGATAAAGAGCGGGAAGACCCGCGATGGTGTATTCAGTTTCTAGTCACTAGGCCAGAAAAACAAAGGCTCAACCCCTCCCCAAAACATTATTTTTCTCCATCAAAAGTGGTCAAAATGAAGTGCGTCCTCGCTTTCCTCTCCGTCGTTGTCCCGTTGTCCCTGGGGCAGTCCTGCCCTGACGGTTGGGTGCACTCCCTCTCCAGCTGCTACCAGGTCTCCGCCACGGACAACCTAAACTTCTACGGCGCCCAGCAGTACTGTGCGGAGCTGGGAGGGTTCCTGGCGGAGATCACCTCAGAGGACGAACAGGTACTGAGTGGGAGAATGCCTCGGAGTTGTTGGAACACAACAACCAACAACAACAGTAGCAACAACAACAGAATAAGCAACATATATGGTGGTAGGTGATAGCAGCAGTAGCAACAACAAGAACAACAAGCAGAACGGCAGCAGCAGCAGCAGCAGCAGCAGCAGCAGCAGCAGCAGCAACTGATGTACAGCCAATCTTTTCGTTTTCCAGGCTGCCCTTTTCGGCTTCGTGTCCTCTGACCAGAACATCTGGCTGGGCGCCTCCGACGCCGCCTCCGAGGGCCAGTGGGTCTGGCAGCACTCCTTCTCCGCCCTCTCCTACGCCTACTGGTACCCGGGCGAGCCCAACGACGGAGGGGACGGCAATGAGGACTGTGCCTATATCAGGGCGGGCTACGGGCTGCAGTGGTTCGACACCCCCTGCGACAGGACAAACGACGAGGGAAACCCATTCCACGCTTTCTGCGAGATTGACGATCCAAAATAAATGGGAAACCGGACGGAAATGACTTGCTCAGTACATGAATAAACCAAGGGCGTTTTTGCAACCCAATGCCGAGTGTGTCGTACGACATTTTTACCAGCTGCACGTCCCTCCTCTGCGCTGGGTCCATCTGTCCTGCGGCCAGGGCTGTCACCCTCTGAAAGAGGAAAGAAAATAAATATTTTCACCTTCACTTCTTTTCCCAGATCGTGAAATTACCTGGCTGATGTTTAGATGCACCAGCTCCTGCGACGCCGCCGCCGCCACCATCCTGCCGGTGGAGGCCGAGGACGAAGACGAAGAACCGAGCCTGGGGTTGTGTATGAAGACCTTCTCCGCTGTGGTGGCTGCGGCCAGGCAGGGCCGGCTCCCGTCGAACTCCCCCACGGCCACGCGACCGGGGAGAACCTTCTGCTGGAGGTTCAGGGTGAACACAGGCTTGAACATGGTGTCTTCACATAAAGAACTGCCCGTCCAGTGTGCAGTTCCGGTTCCAGGTATTCCTTTCTCGAAAGCGCGCGGAGGTATGCGTATCCCCTTGAGCGGTTGGAGGGAGCAGAAAGAGGGCGGCGGAAAGGGTCTGACTGAATGCAAAGACACCGGGGAAGGATCGATGATGGCAGGACAGCTCGACAAATATTGCTGGCGTCGGTGCTTTTGCAGATTTTTTTTTCTTTTTTACATGGATGCACAAAAAAGTATTTTTTATGTATGCTGTTGTCTGCCGTAAATTAGTGGCTGCTTCTGTTGCTTGCTACTTCTTTCATTGCTTCTTTTGTAACTTTGTTGCAGTTGCTGCCATTGTTGATAATTTGAATGCTGGTGTTTCTGGTGTTGCTGCTGCTTATGCTGCTGCTGATTTTGTAGCTGAAGCCTTGGTTGTTGTTGCTGCTACTTCATCTTCTGTTGTTGCTGCTTTTGCTGTTTTTGTTTCCAATCTATAATGATGTTGCTTAGGTAGTTGCTACGGCTCTAATGATTTACGCTTTATGCTGCTACTGTCGATCGCTAGAGCCGTATCAAATTCATTTTCATAAAAAAGTTTAGTCCCTCTAATATCGCTGAAGTTTAGTATGAAAACAATATAATGGTTCTTTTCGCCAAATTCGGATGGAATATGCAAGCTGCTGGATTTTTGCTTGTGAATCATATCAATGTATTGTTTTCCTCCTTTTTCGTCTCTGGGGAATTTGCGTGCAAAATGGAGATGGGCCCTTCCTTTGTATTGGCCAAAATGCTGTGAACCGTACGTGAACCTACTCCACGCAACCGATTTCAGATTGCATGCGCTATGGGGCCAGTCTACGCTTCATTTCGTCCCCTGGCACTCGCCCAGGAGGGGCGAAGAGCCAATGTGGATGTGGAGAAGGATAAGGGATTTGAGAGGGGAGAGGGAGGGCTGTGAGAGGGAGTCTCCGGTGGCTCCCAAAGGCAGGCAAAGTTAAAGACCATAAAGAGCCCCCCTGCCCTGCCACCAGGCAAGCGAACGAGACACAGGACTGGGCAGTCTGGGCTACTGGGCGTTGGAGAGCGAGGAGGGAAAGACAGCTGAGAGGAAGGAACGCAAATCGCAAAAGGCAAAGAGACGCAAAAGAAAAGGAGGAGGGAAAGAAACAGGGGCAAGGGAACCAAGTGGTCCTCCTCCTCCTCCTCCTCCTCCGTGGACCGTGGCGGCGTGTCCCTCAGCATGGAGTCGGACGGACTGGTGGACAACGACATTCTGCAGGGCAATCCTGGCGCAGCAGGGGACAACAGGCCCAGGCTAGAGCTCAGGGAGGACGCCTTCAACAGCAGCGGCAGCCACAGCCAGAGCACTCTGGAGGAGGACGATGACGGGTGGAACCTGGACGGGCGAGGCGGGCCCGGGGTGCCCAACAGGATGGGCAACACCGCGCCCAGGCCCACTTCCATGGAGGAGGCCGCACCGGGGGGGATGATCGGCGGGGCGCAGGGCGTGGTGGAGCAGGAGATGACGGAGGCCAGGGCGGCGGCGGCGGACACGATGGCGAGGGAAGGGCTGCGCGGGGCGGGGGCGGGGTCCGCGGCCTCCAGTCGTCCCCACGCGCACAACGGGGCTACGGCGGCCGGTGATCCGGAGGACCCTCGGCAGACGGCGCCCCACTTCCACTGGGAGAGCAACTATAAGGAAGCCGCCATCTTCCTAGACGAGGGGCTCAACAACCAGAAGTTTACCTACCACCCTCGCTCCTGCGAGGACCTGCCCGCCTACCTGATGGTGCACAACGCCTGGTTCCACCTCATCGACCTGGCGGCCTCGCTCGTCCTATTGGCGCTGGGGTTCGTGGAGCGGCCCTGCAAGCCGCCGCTCTGCGTACCCACGCAGGTGCACAGCTCCATAGAGCTATGTATACTTCTCCTCATCGGATTCCAGGTCTTCCTCAGGATGAGGTAAGGGACAAAAGTGAGCTACGTTAGCAAAGCTAACGATCTTTTTTCAAAAAAATCCATTGAAAGCATTTTGGAATTCGGGATATGTCCGTCGATTTGAATTTGAATTTTATGCTTCGGTATTTTTGAATAGACCTAGAGGGAAATGCTTGTTGGTTCCTAAATAAATCATCGTCATGTCATGTGCAACTTGTGCTACGAAAAGGAAAAGTCGTCTAAGGTTCGCCTAACTACCATCGACAGTCCGGCCAAGCGCAAGACATCGGTGCCGGCCTACATTATCTATGGATGGTGCAACAAAAACCACTTGCTGTACCGGACGCTGGTCATCGTGGGTGTCCTCCTCATCGCCCATGCCATCGTCGTCATCATCTTCAGTCACATCCGGCCTTGCAAGATGTCCAACGTGGCCGTCTTTATGCAGACGTCTGGGGGCGCCACCCTCGCCTACTTCCTCCTGGGGGCCTTCCTCCTCTGCCTGGCCCTCTGCCAGACCAAGGACAGCGAGGAGTACTGCACGGTGGACAATGTCGTGGGCGGGCTCGTCTACTTCGCCTACCTCGTCGTCATCTCGGAGTTCATCATACTCATCGTGGGCACGGTCTACGTGCTGTCCAAGATGCAGCTCTGGACGCCAGACGACGAGAAGAGCCAGTACTTCTGCGACAACACCGTCTTCCTCCTGGCCTCGTCGATGCTGATCATCAAGTGGATCCTGGTCAGCCTCGCCATCGTGCGCATGTTGTTCATAAACGTGAAGAAGTGCATGAAGCCAGTGACCGAATGACGCGATGACGCGATGTGACGATCTCCCAATAAAAGGCCCCAACGTGAAGTGCATTTGTCTAATTAGTTGCATCTTTCCCCAGATCCATGGGCTGGAACACCGTCCTGCAACACAAGCGGACTCTTCTGAAGTGCAGCACGCTCTGCCTGATGGTGGTCGAGGCGATCGTGGTCACTGCGCGGTCAAACAACCACTTCAGGGTGTCGCGTGCGCTCCGTCCCATCTTCCTCATGGACAACCACTACTGCGGCGGGGTCCGCAGATTCATCCGTCAGATCCTTCAGAGTCTCCCTCCCATCTTGGACATGCTGATATTGGTTTTCTTCGTCATGCTTATTTACAGGTAAGGTGCATAATTATGGGAGTTTGACCATTTGATTGCGAACTATTTTTTTCTGCAGCGTGTTCGGGTTCTATCTCTTTGGCGCCGTCGACCCCAACAACTTTGGCAGCCTTCACGGGAGTTTCATCAGCCTGTTCGTGCTCATCACAACGGCGAAGTATGTCGATTTTCCCCTCTCCTTCACGCAATTAAAAAAGAGTAGCTGAAAAATGTTATTTCCCAACAGCTACCCCGACGTCATGATGCGGAGCTACGACAACAGCCGCTGGTCCGCCATCTTTTTCGTCTCGTACCTCTCGGTCAACCTCTACTTCCTCATGAATCTCATGCTGGCGGTGGTGTACGACGCATTCACCCGCATCGAGAAGGAGAAGTTTCGCAGGCTCTTTCTGCACAAGCGGAGGGCGGCCGAGCACGCCTTCAGGCTCCTCACCACCAGGGAGAGGCCGGAGGAGATTTCCTTCCAGCACTTTGAAGGCATGTTAAGGTTCTACAGTGGCGTCACCTGTGAGTTTTTCCCCTTGGAAAACTCATTAAGACATTGCCGCTAAAGTATGCGCAATCCTTTCAGCCACGACGGAGGCGTACCTGGTCTTCAAATACCTGAACACTTCCAAGACTGGATTTCTCTCCATGGACGAATTCTACCGTAAGTATTTCGCCACTTCGTCCATTGTCCCCACGGTGTGCTCCATTTCACTTCTTTCCAGACGTGTATGACGCCGCCCTGTTCAAGTGGAAGGTTGCCAAGCCCGACCTGGACTGGTTCCACGACTGCTGGGACCCCGTGAAGGGAGTCATGATGGGAGTCCGCCGGGTGGTGACCCACATGTGGTTCGAGTACTCGGTGTGCGCGCTGGTCACCATCAACGGGGTCATCCTGCTGGCGCAGACGCTCTTCATGGACGGGCCCTCGTCCTCGGAAGCCGACAGCATCTACGCGCCGTGGGTCTCCTACTTCTTCGTGGGACGTGAGTGATATATTCATTTGTCTTTTGCTCTAGATTTTACAACCTGTTTCACGGCACCAGTGTACACTGTGGAGGCAATCCTGAAGCTCCTGGCTCTGGGCATCAACCGCTACTTCGCCTCCTTCTGGAACATGTTCGACTTCTCCGTCACCGCGCTGGGCATCCTCTCGCTCGTACTGGAGGTCCTTGACATCCCCCTCTTCTACGTCGTCATCTTGCGTCCCCTCCGCCTTCTCACCCTTCTGCGCATGAAGAAGCGTTTCCGGGACGTGTTCGGCACCGCCGTCATACTATACCCGCGCCTCGTCTCCGCCGTCATCGTCCTCCTGCTCGTCTACTACTTCTTCGGCATCATCGGGATGGAGTGCTTCCACTCCGTGGACCTCGTCAACTGCTGCAAGTATGTGGCACAGTTTCCGTGCTTGTCGGTAGATGGTAAAAACGAACTGTTTCGATTACAGGAACTCTTCCATTGAGCCCTACTACAACTACGATGGCGAGGGAGCCGCTACCAACGGCTTTTTCTACCTGAACAACTTCCAGAACCTGGGCACCTCCTTCGTCACCCTGTTCGAGCTCACCGTGGTCAACAACTGGTACGTCATCATGGAGGGCTACGCCATCACAACGGGAGGAGACTGGAGCAGATCCTTCTTCATGTCCTTCTACGTCTTCACCATGATCGTCATCACCATCATCGTCGCCTTTATCCTGGAGGCCTTCCTGTTCAGGATCCAATACAAGAGGTTCCTCACCAAGGCGGAAGGTAGCGATCGCCCTTTTATTGTAGCTGTCCAAGCTTGTTTGCTTGTATTGGTTCAAGACAAGGGGTCACTCACTACTTTTACATAAATTGTTTGTTGGGATGCAAATGTCTTGTTCAGAGATTGTATCTCCTTACACCTTGTTTGACTTGTGATTCTCTGGTCCACTGCTTGACGCATCGTCGCGACTTGGAGCACTTGTTAGTTGGGAGATGAGCTTGGGAGATGAGCATAGAAACTGGACCTTGCCTTTGCAGCTAGGACACTTTTCATGACTTTCTTTCATCACCACGGCCCATGGGTCTTTGGCCATAGTTTGCCACCAGCAAATCTTCGGTTGAATGTATATATAGTAGTCTTGGGTTGAATGGAGCCCGCACTTTCGCTAATTTTTTGTAAAACCTCCATTTGCCCCTAATTTCATTTCCCAACTCCCGTCAGTCCGCTGTCCAAGATCATCATAAAAATGATAACTGTAAATTTCAGAAATGAAAAAGCTCTGTGCGGACATGACCTTATCCTCGGAGGAGATCCTCAAGATCGTCCGACGGACTGGAACGAGCCTCACCATCCCGGCAGGGGTGAGTCCTATGAGCACAAGTTGTTCCGGACGGGATGATCATTTTCCCCATTTCTGCAGAACGAATACAAATTTCAAGGCCTCCGGGCCCGAACCAAGGAGCAGCTCCAGCTTCTCATGTACACCGAAGAGATGGAGAACTGGATAGCGGAGGCGAGGCAGGAGGAGGCCAACAGCAGGGCAAGGATGCAGGTAGGTCGGAAAAACAAGGTACACAGGACATGCACGATGTCATGCTTCTGTTGTGTTTCAAAACTAGGCTGCGATCCTGCGAGACAGACTTCGCTTCGGGGCCGACTCCTCCGATCCCCGGCGACGCCGGGCGGAGGACGGGGAAGGAGAGGGGGAGGACTGCAACTTCCAGAGGAGCGTCCTTCCAGACCTGTGATCAAGAGAAGCTAATCGTTCTGTCGTCGAAATATAGGCCAATCTTTGCGGCCTGTTAGCTCTTTGTATCTTTGGAAGGGGGGAGAGTAAACTTAATATTATTCTACAATGTAATCTCATACGTCAGCAACGGGAGTCTCAAAAGAGCGCAAAATAGGTATGTCCTCTACTACTCCAGTATACTTTGTGGACAGGGAAGAGAAAGGGGAGGAATATCCAAAAATCTTGAAAAGACCAAAGCATAAGATAATTAAACTTTGCAGACTATGGACAGAAATATATATACGAACTTACGAAGACAAGTACCATCGGTTGTTTTCGTGCGCTGCGTTTAGTATGGCGTTGGCGGAATATGAATCTTTTACACTTTTCCTGGCTTCGACTTTACGATGTCTGACGAAACCGCTCTGGGCAAGGGGGCCTCCGAGAAGAACCTGTCCCGCACCTTATTGTAGACCAAGACCCTCAGCTTGTACAGCCCGTACAGGAAGACGTGCACCATCATAATTCCCTACAGGATCCAAGACGAATATATGGTTAATTGTTTGATGATAAAACTACATTTGGCGTACAATGTTTGAAGCGAATGCGATGCCCAGCGTCCTGCCCCAGTGCGCCCAGTCCATGGCCTCGTATATGTACGGGTGTCCGAAGGGGTCCCGTCCGTCCGCAGCGTAGTACACAATGGAGAAGAAGGTGTACCTGTGAAAACAAATGACGTTTTATGACTGAAATGGAGGGAAAAAGAAAAAGTCTTCTAGCTCACAAGCAGCCTATGACGAAGGGTTGGTATGCGTGGTGCCAACGCCATGGTCTGCGTCGAAGAAATTGAAAGAAAAACGGTACAAAAATCAACTTTGGATCCACCATTTTTTTTCCGGCAATACCTAGCCGAGAAGCCCAGGTCGGAGAGGACGATCACAGTGATCAACGTGTGCGCGAAGACGTTGGCTGGAAGAAACAAAACGAAACTTTAAATTTACGCTAACATTTTTGCAGCACCAACAGTTTCGTATACCGTAGGATAGTTTTCCGTGCAGGTTGTGGTCGACCGCTTCTCCCTCCTCCTCCTCTTCCTCCTTATCCGCCCGGCCGAAGAAGCTCTTCTCCTCTCGGTAGCGGCTCTTCCTGGTGGCCCACAGGACGAGGACGAGGACGGTGATGGTGATTGCGCCGGCAGAGGCCACGTTGGACAGGAACCAGCTGAGGCGGTACTGCAACGGCATCAGATGATAGTAGTTGTGCTTGCCGCGCACCAGGGCAACCGCCGCGATTGCCAGGTCCACGGACTGCTCCAGCAGCAGGAGGAGGAGGCCCCAGTTGGTCAGGTAGATGAGGAAGTGGTCCAGGTGGGTGTACACCGCCAGGTAGTAGCAGAAGCTGGACGCGAAAAAGAAAAAGACCACCGACCTAATGTGTACCAAAGAAACAGGTGGAGTGAAAAGCTGCTCGCTAATTGAAAATGGAAAGTTGATTATTTTGCCTGTATATGAGGTACATTAAGGATGGTGCTGAGGGGTCGGCCTGCCACTGCGATGCTCCGGCGAACAGTCCTGGTCTGCGGTGTCCAAGACCGCAGTTGCTCCACCGCACGTCGCCGCAGCGCTCCTCCAAGGAGGTGACCTGAGTGCCGGTGGCGGACGTGCGATCGGGGTCTACGCCGCCGCCCTCGGAGTCCGCGCGGCCGCGCGGCGGAGGAGAGCGGCCAACTCTACTGCGGCCAGGGGAGTTTGGCGGCGACTCCGGCGGCTTGAGCGGCGGGCGCCGGAAGGACGGCTTGATGGGCTGGTGCGGCTCTCCCGGGCGACGGTGAATGCGTTTCCGCTGAGGAAACATGGACATGTTGCGTAGGTACATGTACGTATGGTGAACACGCACTCACCAGCTTGTCTGCGGCCGATTGCGGCGCTGGTGCCGCCGCCAGGGCCATGGCGGGCACGCTTTGGACTGAAGACGCAGGGGGAGGGGGAGGTCGCTGGGACCGCTGGGACCGAGGGTCGGACAAGTCGTTGTCGCCGGGCGGCGACATACTTTATTTAGCATCAACAAAACAACAGCATTTTTGCCACAGCAGCTTTTCTAAGTTCTTGAGGTTTTCTCCCTTTTTTGGATAATTGAAATTTCGAAGTTGCGTTTGCGCGCAGTGTGACCAGAAGGTTTGAGTGAAATCGCGCAAGATTT
>JAAUYJ010115802.1_pt1 | contig 17026 bp, 14 predicted proteins | sample 7278031 | NCBI WGS metagenome assembly JAAUYJ01 (sample SAMN14350222, study PRJNA611818) | marine sediment metagenome | isolation source: surface marine sediment (1.8m) | place: French Polynesia: Moorea | collected 2018-08 | reverse complement strand
TAACGAAGAAGTTTTGCAGATTATTAAAAATGTAATTCAATGAGGTTGATTTCTTTACAGCTATGTAATTTCAGACAATTTTATGGTAGAACAATTCCGATTAAATTTGCTAGTGGTCAAGCCAATACTACAGTAATTCATGGCAATAATGGGGCTGGTAAAACTTCAATTTTAAACGCTTTTACTTGGATTTTATATGAACAGTTTACGGCTGCTTTTGCTGCTCCAGAATTATTAATTAATCAACGAGCTATTCAAGAAGCTAATTCAGGAGTAGCTGTAGAATGTTGGGTAGAATTACAATTTGAACGCGATCGCAAACGTTATCAACTTAAACGCAAATGTTACGCTACAAGAAATCAAGACAATAGTATCGAATATAGTAAGACAAAATTATTTATCCTAGTCTCAGCCGATGATGGAAAATGGTATCCACCCCTAGAAGCACCAGAAGATGTTATAGAACAGATTTTACCTCTGAGTTTGCATCAATATTTCTTTTTTGATGGAGAAAGAATTGATAACTTTTTTCGCAACCAAAAAAATAATACAATTGCGGAAGATACTAAAGAGTTATTGGGAGTTAAAGTTTTAGACAGGGCGATCGAGCATCTTAAGAAAGCCGAAAAAACTCTCAAAGAAGAGTTACAAGCAATTGGCGATCCGCAAACCCAAAAATTAATTACAGAGCAACAAAAAATAGAATTATCTATAGAAAAAGCACAAGCACAAATAGCAGCAATTCTCAATCAAGTTAAAATCCTAGAAGCGAAAAAAATCTTTAGTTTCCCAACTACAAGAATTAAGCGGAGCAGATAAACTACAACAACTAAAAAATAAATTAATTCAACAAGAAATATCTCTCAGAAAAAATTTAGTAACTATTAGAAATGAATTAAAACAATTATTATCTCGCCAGAGTTATCTAGTTTTTTTATCTAGCATTACCTCACAAGGGAAGAAGAAAATCGAGGCTTCTCGTCAGCAAAATCTGTTATCTGCTGGAGTCAAAAAAGAATTTATCCAACAGCTTCTAAATCGACATCAGTGTTTATGCGGAAATCCTTTATTACCAGAAACAACTACTTATCAAAATGTAGCTGCTTTACTTAGTCAACTCGATAGTAATAGTGTAGAAGTAGCCACCATCCATTTAGAAGCTGATATTAATAGCTCTAGCTCCAGATTAACCGAATTTTGGCAAGAATTAGACCGCAAACAAGCTGATATTAACCGTCAACATTTAGAGCTTCATAAAATTGAACAAGAATTAGAAAAAATTAACAGTAAATTACGCAGTTATCCTGATGGTAATATTCAAAAATTACAAGCTCAATTAGATGGGATAGAAGATCAACTCAAAGAATTAATCTTAGAACAAGGAATTACCCAACAGCAATTAAATACTTACCAGCAAGCAACCAATAAGTTATCTCAACAAATAGATAAAAAGCAACTTCAAGAAGCAAAACAAATAGTTACTCAAAAGCGCGTCAGAGCTACTCAGGAGTCTATGAAAAGAATTGTAGAAGTCAAAAATCGCTTAGAGCAGCAATTTCGCGAGTCTTTAGTGACAAAAGTGAGGGAAATCTTCGATTCTATTTCTTTTACTCCCTACATCCCCCAACTTAGTGAAAATTACCAGTTAACTTTGATAGAACAAACATCAGGTCAACCAGTACCCGTAGCAGCTTCTACTGGAGAAAACCAGATACTGAGTTTATCATTTATTGGGGCTATTATAGATCGAGTTAGAGAATGGAGTCAGCGTAATACCCTTATGGGTTTTGATAGTAGCACCTTTCCTATTGTTATGGATTCTCCTTTTGGTAGTCTGGATGAGATATATAGAAGACAAGTGGCGAAAGCAATTCCCCAATTAGCAAATCAGTTGGTTATTCTAGTGACGAAGACTCAATGGAGACAAGAAGTGGAAACAGAAATTGAAAGTCTTGTTGGTCAAGAATATATACTGGTATATCATTCCCCTAAACCTGATTGCCAAAAAGATTGGTTAAAATTGTATGGAAATAACTATCCCCTAGTTCAACAAAGTGACAATCAGTTTGAATATACCGAAGTTATGACAGTAAAGCGGAGCGAAAAGCACCAAGCTTAATTTAGCATTTAATTCCATAAAATAACTAATTAATAAAGAGAGCCCACATAATTAAATTTTAATAGTAGCAATAAATTTACTGATTATAGATTTGCATTGTAGGAGAATAATTATAGATGCTAATTTTAAATAAAGATTATGGTGAATATTGTGAAGTGACTGCATTGATCAATGGTCAGCCCAAAAAGTCTTATGGATTTATCTATCTTAATAATGTATTTGTTAAAGTTAAACACTACAGTATTGATGAATATGAAGAAGCAATTAAAGACTGTCGAGAAAACTTTTTAGATAATGAAAAAATGCAAGTTGCTACTGTAATGCTTAAAGAACCAGATAGTATTAGTATTTGGATTCAAGATGACCGCTATAAACCACTTAATGGGTCGGTGAACCCATCTAAAACTCCCGCTTCTTATTCAAGCAAGGATAGTAGCTCAACTTTGAAACTACAAGATTTAGTCGCTAGAATGCGAGGTAAAAATGGCTTAAAAATTAAAACTCGCCGTTATAAAATCAAACTATATCAACGTTGTTTCTTAGGAAATGAAGCGATAGATTGGCTAGTAGAAAATTTCAACTTTACTCGACCAAAAGCAATTAGACTTGGTCAAAAATTAATTGATAAAAAAATTATTCATCATGTAACAGATGATCATAATTTTAAAGATGAACCCTTATTCTATCGCTTCTACAAAGATGAAGAAAAAAGTATTTGGACACAGGATGTCTTATAATCAATCTCTTATCTATCTCAAGAAATTAAGATTACTTGCTAATTGATACTTAGGGAAAATGTAGCCTAAATCTTGATTAGAAACTGAAAGATGGTCTTGCAAAATATGAGAGATCGCATCTCGAAAATCTACAGTCACTGGTAAATCTCTACCTTCATAAAGTTCCGACTCTGCTAAACCTTCCCATTGAGAATATACTTGACCGCCACGCACTCCACCACCTAAAAGCCACATCACATTACCATGTCCGTGGTCTGTTCCAGCATTACCATTCTCTTTTACAGTACGACCAAACTCTGAGATCACTACAATCACTGTATCAGAATAGACAGAACCCAAACCTTTTACTAGAGTAGCTAAACCTTTTCCTAAATTGGGTAGAGAGCGGTTAAATACTGGCTTCTGAGAAATGTGAGTATCCCATCCCCCAACTTCCATAAAGGCTAATTGAGTCCTCGCATCACTAACTATTAACTGAGCAACTTCTTTTGCGTCATCCACAAATTTATCAACTCCTCCAGCATTACGGTTTGCTGACATCATCTCCTGATTTAGTTCTTCAAGAATGATACCTCTAGCTTTAAGACCCTCTTGATAAGCTTTACTGAGACTATCTTGACCACCATACATCAAATCAAAAGCACTACTAACTTGAGGTCGGTCTATAGATATGGGACGAGTGGAGTTTGCGCCAGGACTTAAATTAGCTACTGCTATTTTACCCTGTAAGATCTTGGGTGTAGTATTACCCACATTAACTGCTTGAGTGGGTCTGTCTTCAGGAAGTCTAGCTAAAAGTCGATTCATCCAACCATCAGGAGTACTTTTAATTCCTGGTGTTCCGCTTTCCATGTAATCTTGAGCATCAAAATGAGAGCGAGTACCATTAGGAGAGCCAGAATTATGAATAAATGCCAGAGTTTTCTCTTGCCATAGAGGTAAGATATCTTTGAGAGCAGGATGTAACCCAAAAAAGCCATTGAGGTCAATTACCCCTTCTTTTTCTTTAGGATAAGGAATAGCAATAGTAGGTCGAGCTTCATAGTAGTCTGATTCTTGATGGGGAACTACTACATTTAAACCGTCAATTGCACCCCGCAGAAAAATTGTAATTAGGCGTTTACGGTTATTGAGTCCTTCTACTTCTTTAGCTACCCAACTCTTACAGCCTACTGGAAACAACATTGAGCCACTAGCTAAAGCTATGGTTTGTAATAAATGTCTTCTTTTCATGGTTTTTTAGTGGTTAGTGGTTAGTGGTTAGTGGTTAATTGCGGTCTTACTTATTACTTATTACTTATTACTATCTATTCATCATTTCAGGACTACCCAGAATCAAGGTTGAACGAAGACGAGGGGGACTTTGTGAGATCGCATTTTCAGTAGTAGCAGAAAATTTATTTCCTAAAGTTTTTTCTAATTGTTGAGCATTAACAGGTTGCTTATTACTGATTGTTCCATTGGCTATAGCATTGGCAAAACTGACTCGTCGCAACATCCCTTCAGGATTTAACCAAGGATCTTTAGTATTTGTATAACCATCTGGAGTGACACAATTATATAGAGGCATTGATAACTGAGCTAACATCCCTCTTAATCGCTTGAAGTTAGGATTGTCAATATTACTAGCTCGCAAGATGGAAACTAGATACTGATAAGGATTGTTGAACTTATTATCGTAATACTGAGGGTCGTTAAATTCTGGAGAACGGAATAAAGTCTCTAATACAGTTTTAATGTTGCCATTACTAGCCAGAAACTTATCTGCTAGGCGATCAACTAAACTATTGGGGGGTTCATCTGCTACAAAATATTGTGCCAGTTTGTAACTAATAAAATGAGCCGTTGAGGGATGAGTAGCTAAAATATCTAGAGCTTTTTCTCCTTCTTCGATACCTGTCCCCGCAATGGTTTGACCCAAAAACACTTTATCGGAGAAGTCATGTCGTCGTCGGTAAAACCTGAAACCATTTTCATCTCCCGAATTATTTTTACCATCTACTCCCCATCCCGTCAAAATTTTAGCTAGTGCAATAACATCTTGTTGGGTGTAACCTCCATCAACTCCGAGACTGTGTAACTCCATCAATTCCCGAGCATAGTTTTCGTTAATCCCTTTGAGATTACCCCTAGCTCGCTTATTGGGAGCAACATTTAGATCGTTATCCAGATAAATTAACATTGCTGGATGATGTGCTGTAGTAGCTAGTAAATCCCGAAAATTGCCTAAAGCATGAGTTCGGATATCATTTTCATAATCTGCTAGCCAAAATAGAGTAACTCTTTTGGTAGAAGCAACATTAAAATGGTTGAACCAGAAGTTGACCATCACTTCTTGTAACTGTCGCTCAGACAAAATGCTCCGCAATAAATTAGCTTGCTGCACTTGTTCTGTAACCTTGCGTCGGAATTCACTTCTTTTTCTTCTGAATTCTTTTTTTTCTGCTTCTGATAAATTTGCTCCCTGATTAGGTAGGTGATAAAGCCTATATTTCTCGAAATATTGGAACAAATCGACAGGATTACGGCTGATAGTATCTAATTCTGCCAAACGAAGTTCTAAAACGCGAGATTCTGGGATAGATTCGGGGTTAAGCTGTGCTTGGAGATAATTTTCTATCCCACTAGCTTGAACTTTTGAGATTTGTCCTGGGGTAACGCCAAAACTCATACGGGATATATAATGATTTACTTTGTCTTGATTGTCTGCACCAATAGCCTGGGGATAGGGCAATATTCCTAACCACAGTAAAGCAACAGAAACAAATAAAATACACCAGTTTTGTAAACTTTTCTTCATACTACGAACTTATAATAGGTGGGAGGGTCTAGAGCATTAAGTATCAGGAATATTTGATACAGTTGTCTCTTTTATCCCAATAGTATAGACGCAGTAATTAGTCTTTTTGTTCATTTTACTTAATCTAAATGGTAGTTTTTACTCTCAAAAAGATGAACTTTAGTTGCAATAACTAGACCCTAAAAGAATAATTGATTATATTAAATATTGAAGGTTGAAATAACTTTCATGGCAGATCAAACAGCCAAGTACACATTAGATAATTACGAGGAAAATAAGCTGTTTCATTATATTATCTGTCTAGCACCGAATAGCATCGTTCAAAGCATAACAACATTCTTTCTAGAATTGTCTAAGAGGGATTGATTGGTAGATTGGTTTTAGGATTAGCTTCTTTACCAAGTCCATTTAGTATTTATAGAGAGCAAGAAAGTGTGGGTTGTTGATTGACTGAGCGATGCTATTTGCTATAGTAACAAAAAACTAATTGTGAATAGTTAATTGTTCAAGTCTTTATCAAGTAATCAAAAAAAACTGATTCCCTATCTGTTCTTGCTGCCTGCGATCGCGATTCTGACTCTAACAGTTTTCTTACCAGGGATATCAGCCTTTTCTTTAAGTTTTACTCAATACGAATATGACCTCACCCAAGCACCTCAATGGGTAGGATGGACAAATTTTCAGCGACTAGCCAGCGATCGCGTTTTCTGGCAAACTGTCGGTAATACCCTTTTATATTTAGTAGGTGCTGTTCCTGTGTTGGTGATAGCACCCTTAATCTTAGCGATTTTAGTCAATCAAAAATTAAAAGGTATTTACTGGTTTCGCACTGCTTTTTATACCCCTGTAGTAATCTCAATGGTAGTAGCAGGTATTGCTTGGAAAGCGATCTATGTTAGCAACGGCTTACTGAATCAATTTATTAAAGCTCTAGGTTTCGAGTCGGGAATTCCCTGGTTAACCAGTCCCGATTTAGCTCTGTGGAGTGTGATGTTAGTCACCATCTGGAAAGGGTTAGGTTACTACATGGTAATTTATCTTGCAGGTTTACAAGGTATATCTCCCGAATTATACGAAGCAGCAGCAATTGATGGCTCAGATGGATGGCGCAAACATTTAGATATTACCTTACCCCTAATGCGTCCCTATTTATTTCTGGTCACAGTAATTTCTGCTATCTCCGCTACTAAAGTATTTGAAGAGATTTATGTAATGACCCAAGGAGGACCGCGCAACAGTACTAAAACCGTAGTGTATTATTTATATGAGAGAGCCTTCCAAGATTTCGATATGAGCTATGCTTGCACTATTGGCTTAGTGCTGTTTCTCAGCATTTTAGGTTTATCAATTATCAATGTACGGTTGAGTAGTAATGACAAAACAGGGTAAAAGCCCTCGTCAGAGAGAGCATCAAGCAAATGAGCGCACTTTTTTAGCTTGGCTTCGCACCTCTATTTCTTTAATCGGATTTGGTCTGGCGATCGCTCGTTTTGGTTTATTTCTCCGTCAGTCCCAAACAGTAACCACACAAAACCTAGGACAAAACTACTCCCTAGTTAATTCTGAGATTTTAGGCATAAGTTTAGTCATATCAGGAGTAATTATTGTAGGACTAGCAGCCTTACGTTACAACCGAGTCTATTGGCAAATTGAGCAAGGAAACTATCAACCCAGTAGATTTACGATCTGGCTAATTTCTGGAGTAATAGCACTACTTGGCATACTAAGCTTACCCCTAGTGTGGGGAGGAAGAGAATCCACTCCCAAAACCAAACCATCTCAGCCTTCTGGTTACTTACCAAAAGGGCGTTAAATTATAGTAATTCTGATACTGGTGAGGTAGATAAAATTTATGCTTTGGATAATATTCAATTTAAAAACTTGCGTGCATAAATCTCATAAATTATGACCTCCAGTTACCAACTATACGATGAATTCATCTCGAAACTTATTCAATTACATAAAACACATACTACTCCAGATATTGAGAAACTAATCAATCACTATCTGAATATGAATAATCAGCCTCAATTGCAACAGATAAATAAACTCAAAAGATGGTTAGATAGCTTTCGTCCTCTTTCTCCAATAATTGTTGCGGAATTAAAAAAAATATATGATGTTCAGTTTACCTATAATTCCAATGCAATTGAAGGTAATACCCTGAGTCAAAGTGAAACAGAATTAGTTTTATCGAAAGGAATTACTATTGGTGGGAAAACACTACAAGAACATTTAGAAATTATTGGACATAAAGATGCTATTGACTACGTAGAAACTTTAGCAAAAGAAGATAGTACGATTGGAGAATGGCAAATCAAACAAATTCATAATTTAATTTTAAGAAAAATCGCCCCAGATGAAGCGGGGAAATATCGGGGATTAGATGTTAAAGCAGCAGGAACAAATTATCTTGATCCACCACATTATTTAGTGCCACAATTAATGGCAGAATTTATTAATTGGCTTAATTCAGAACAAGCTCAAGAATTACATCCCATAGAATATGCAACTACTGCTAATTTTCGTTTTGTTTCTATACATCCATTCCGTGATGGTAACGGAAGAACAGCAAGACTATTGATGAATTTAATTTTACTCAAGACAGGCTATCCAATTGTAATTATTTCTAATGCAATTCGTAATGATTATATCAATGTTATCGCCTATGGACAAGAGAATCAAAATGATATTAGTCAACTTCTAGAGCTAATTATAGATGCTACTAAAAATTCTTTAATTGAAACTTTAATACTTGTTGTTACTGCTGCTGATAGTCGAAATAAAGGAGCTTTTTTTTATCAGGAAATTCTAGATTTTTTAAATAGTAATTAGTTCAAATTAATTAGATAGTTGAGATGGGGAATGGGGAGAGTAGGGGAGATTGGGGAGAGAGAGGGACTGGGGTCAGGGGCACCGAAGGAGACTTCATTACAAAGCCGATTTGTTTTAGGTTCAATACCTAGATATATTAAGTCTCCTCCCGGGGGGTCAGGCGGTGTGGGGAGATTGATTGTTATTACTTACTACTTACTACTTACTACTAAGGGATGAGGGATAAAGGATAAAGGATGACGATTTTTAGTATTCTAGAAAGAACATTGTTTCACCAAGCCTACACCCTAATTTATTTTAGATTCCAAGTTTTGTTTTAACAGATAATTATTTAGTCTTTTAGCAACTTTGTTGGATAACAGAATACATCCAATCAGATTAGGGAAAGCCATTGCTAATAACATCATGTCGCTAAATTCTACTACGACTCCTAGATTAACCACCGCCCCAACAAAAATACAAATTAGAAAGACACCTTTATAAATTAAAGTATTGCGATCGCCGAATAGATATACCCAAGATTTTTCGCCGTAATAACTCCACGCCAAAGTAGTAGAAAAACCAAACAAGAAAATTACCACTGCTAAAAGATAGGGAAACCAACTAACTACCTGGGAAAAAGCTAAAGCGGTTAACTCTGAGCCATTAATATCTGAGGGAATATTTACCCCATAACTACCAGTTAAAACTATTACTAAAGCGGTTAAGTTACAGATTACAACAGTGTCAATAAATGGCTCTAACATGGATACTAATCCTTCTTGTATCGGCTCTTGAGTTTTTGCAGCCGAATGAGCGATCGCAGCAGCCCCTAAACCAGCACCATTAGAGAAAGCACTACGACGAATTGCTAAGACTAACAACCCTACTAAACCCCCTTCTACAGCATTAGCGGAAAAAGCTGACTGACAGATAGTTATAATCGCATCTGGTATTTCCGTAATTTTGCTACCAATGACCCACAAACAACCTACTAAATATATCCCAATCATCAAGGGGACTAACTTACTTGTAACCACCCCAATGCGGTTAATTCCTCCAACAATTACCAACCCTACTAACAGCAAAACAGTTATACCAAATACCCAGTTATAACTTTCCACACCAGGAAACAAAGCAGTCAAAGCGGAAAAAGACTGGTTGACTTGAAACATATTTCCGCCACCAAAAGAAGCACCGATACAAAACAGAGCAAAAATTATTCCTAGTAACTTCCCTAACTTGGTAAAACCCAAATCACCTAGACCTTGTTCTAAGTAATACATGGGTCCTCCTGCTACTGTACCATCAGGGTTAACCTGGCGGTATTGCTGTCCTAGGGTGCATTCAACAAACTTACTAGACATCCCCAAAAAAGCAGCGATACTCATCCAAAAAACCGCCCCTGCGCCTCCTACTTGAATAGCGATCGCAACTCCTGCAATATTTCCTAATCCTACTGTCCCTGACAAAGCGGTAGCTAAAGCTTGAAAAGAGGATACTTCTCCCTCCCCATCTGTTTCATATTTTCCTGTCGCAATAGCGACTGCTTCTTTAAATCCTCGCAGACTAATAAAACCATATCTAAGAGTAAAAAATATTCCTCCTCCAATCAGCCACAGAATAATTAAAGGTATCCCTGCAATAGAAAAAAATAGTACTATTTCCATTGCGGAAACTATTTGGGAAAAAACTATATCGATCTCGTGTAATAAGTACAAAGTTTTAGAATTATTGACAACAATGAATATATTTTAAATATTTTAAATAAACATTAAGTAATTGAACAAACATTATTTCAAACAGTTACTTGTTGTTTCACTTCAAGTTCAACTTCAACTTTAGTTTCAGCTTGTACAATTGCTGAGTAAATAGAAATATTAGTATTTATCGCCTCAAAACTGACAACTAAAGAATAGGGGACAGAAGCATCTGGATCATTATTCCAACCTTCATGTCCCACTACAGCAATACAAAAAGCTTCTCTTAGCTCATAAGATTTTACAATTGTCCAATCTTTCTGAAGAGTTCCTGCACTCCTAGAAATTTCCTTGATGGTTTTATGGTTTTTCTGTTTGCCAAGAGTCCAAGTAAAAATTCCTTCTCCTTTTTCAGCATCTTCAGGAGCATCATATTCTTTGAGTATTCTATTAAGAAAATAATCTGGGTCTTCTCCTCTTTTGCTACAATCCCAATCAAGCCAGGTAGAAAGATATCTTCTTCTGTTACGTCTTGTTCTGCGAGGTTGTGCCTTGTAAGATAAAGTTATCTCTACTAAAATTTCTAATTCATCTCCTTGCGATCTCAGTTCTTTGGGTAGTTGAACTTGATAAACATGAGCTTGTCTGGCTTTAATTCTTCTATCACCTTGAGTAATTAAAGTAATTCTATTTTCAGTATTTCCTAAAGCACGATCAAGATTGGGAATACCATAACCAATTGTACGAATAGCATGAAAAAGATTAACATCACTTTGTTTTGTCCACTCTGGTAATCGAGCAGATTGTACAACTAAAGCACGATATAACAAACAGCTTTCTTGTGGAAATTCAGCAGCAATAGAAGCAATTATATGAGTAACTTTTGGAGCAGCAAAAGATGTACCAATATTATCAGCAGCTACAGCATAACCACCATTTAAAGTCGAGCGTACTAATTCAGGACATACTGTATCTGGAGTAGTCAAACTAGGAATATTGTTATTATCAGTAACTACATCACCGCCATATTCAACAACTTCAGGTTTTATTGTCTCCCAAATACCTAATCCAGAACAAGAAAAGGCTGATGGTTTATCTTTTGCTGCAAGAGAACTATGTAGTGGACTATTGTAATAGTCAGATGCGACAGAACCAACGGTTAAAGCTTGAAAACTTTGTGCGGGATTAGCAATTCGACAAGAATCTTCTAATAAATATTCGGGATATGAACGATTAGCTTGAAGATGATCTTTAATAGATAATCTTGTATTTCCAATTCTTTGATTTAAAGGTATATTACCAGCAGCAACAATCAAAAGAATATCATTATCATAAGTTAGTTCATCTATAGTAGCTGCCCAAGCACTCATATAGCGAGTTCTACAAGGAACAGCACCAGTAATTGAATGATTAAAGATTCTAGTGTTATATTTTTGGTGATAAAGCTCTACTATTTCTGTGATTAAATCTGGAGGAAATATTTTTTCAATTAGTTTTAGATTAGCATCTAAAACTCTGGCATTTTGTAACCAACAAATCCCTTGTTGTTGACCAGTATGAGGAATATTTCTCGGATAGAGTATTGCGCCAGCAACTCTAGTCCCATGTCCACCATTGGCAAAACGATCAGAAGTATTCCCAATTTCTCCAGGAATCCAACAGGTTGAACTTTGAGAATCTATCGCTGCTCTTAATAAGGGATGTCTTTCTTGAATTCCACTATCAATAACACAGACTTTAGGCGCATCTTTTTTAGGAGGCTGCAATTCTGAAATATGCTGAGTATATCTTGATGTACTTGGGTTGCGAATTGCTACTTTAAATTCATCTGGTTCGCTAACTTCAAAAATATAAGGAAAGTTAAAAACTAAATCTTTTAATACTTTTCCTACAATTTGAATGCGACAAGAAAAACTATCAGGAAGTTCAATAAATTTTGGAGTATCTCCATCAACAATAGATAAAATTTTACCTTGATAATTTTCAACAAATTGTGTTAATTCATCTTCTCGTTCAGATTTTAAATTATCCCATTCTTCATAAGTAGTATCTCTTTTATTTCTCCAATTATTTAATTTTTCACTGTAACTATCAACAGTTTCATCATCTTTTTTCCTTGGATAATCAGATAATTTAATTTTATTCCCTATACAAGCTATTCCAATATCAACAATATATATTTGCTCATCTTGAATTTCATCCCAATGTGCTAACAATTCAGGAGACAGGATTGATTCTATTTTCTCAGAGCCTTCAAATATTTCCCATATTTCTGGTACTGAACCACCTCCTCTTTGTTCTTTGATAAATTTTTCAATTTTTTGCTCTAACTTTGTTAATTCTAAATCTGCTGATGCGCCGATAATATATCCATCTTCTAGATCACCAATTACCTCTATTCCGTAGCCCTTAAGTTTGTCTGGATCGAAAGCTTTAGGATCGACTTGTAAGATAATACGTCTTGCGTCAGGAAGTTCTGGTTTTTTCTCTTCTTCTCTTTTTTCTGTCGAAGATTTCCAGTCTGCAACAATAGAGGATACAGAACCTTTTAACTTATTTCCATGTCCCCAGCGATCGCTTTTATTACTTATTGTTTTAGGATTAGGTTTTCTATGATTTCGTGGTGGTTTTGCAGTTCCTTCTCTGGCGAGTTTAAGCTGAATATGAGGGAATTGCTTGGAGTTATCAACCATTAAACTTCCTGTAATTAGAGATAATTAACTTCAGGAAACTTTGATTTCTTTAATCGCTTCTTCTAAGTGTTCCTGAATAACTAACTCTTCACGATCTAGGATGGCTCTTTTGGCTGCATCTTGTGCGACTCTGACCGCTTGTGCAGCCGAAAATCCTTCCATTTGTTGAATAATTAACTGCCAATTAATTGAACCTACTTCAATCGCTGATAGAGTTTGCCTGACTATCGATTCTAGCTCTTTTTTGCCAGGAAGTGGTACTTCAATCACATCATCGAAACGTCTCCAAAGAGCAGTATCAAGGGATTTATTCAAGTTTGTTGCTGCTACTAGAAGTCCAGAGTAAGATTCATATTCGTCTAACATTTGTAGAAAAGTATTAACTACTCGTTTTATTTCACCAACTTCTTGCATATCTTCTCTAGATTTGGCAATAGAATCACATTCGTCAAAGAATAACAAATAAGGATTTTGAGCAGCCAGATCGAATACTGATCTTAAGTTGCTTGCTGTTTCTCCTAAATAAGAAGAAACCATTGCATCAAAACGAACTTTGAGAAAAGATAATCCTGTATTCCAAGCTAAACGCTCTGCTCCCATAGTTTTTCCACAACCAGGAACACCAAACAAAAGAATTTTTTGCCTGTAACGCAGTCCATGATGAGCTAATCTATCTCTTGCAGCATATTCTTTTTCAATCCTTTGAAAACGCTTTTCCACCGATAATGGCAAAATCATCTGATGTCTTAGTTTTTCTCTAGGAATAAAAGTAACTAAAGGTGTATTGAGCTTTTTGCTGGTTGGTAATACACTTAAAGTCTCTACATTTGAACTAGGAGATAATCCATTTTTACGAGATTTATCACCACTGCTATCTATCGAATCATTAGATTGAGTAGTTCTAGTTATATTTTCCAGTTGATTGGCTAGAACTGTGTGTCCTTTTTTGCGTTCGTCTTCAATAACTAGGTATGTGAGCTTGTCAATCGCTTCTTGGTCATTAGATGCGATCGCTCTAAACAATCTTTTTAGAAGCTCACCTTTCATATAAACAGCTTAGTTGTTTAAAAAATCAACTTATATCCTAATTATATTAAACTGTATTTTGTCATTCAATACAATAAAACATATTGATTGCCATATTAGGATAATTTTATGAGATTCTTATGAAAAAAAGCGATCGCAAAGTGCCTCGTCTTGGGCGGGATCTCCATACGCCAGAGCAACGCCGAGATTGTTGGACAATATTTCACGCTAGATTACATCAAACTCTGAAAAAAACAAGTTTATTACCTAAAAAAACTAAAATTTTAATTGCCCTATCTGGCGGACAAGATTCTTTATGTTTAACAAAATTACTATTAGATTTACAACCTAAATGGCAATGGGATTTAGCTATAGCTCATTGCGATCATGGTTGGTCAACAGATGCTGGAATATCGGCTCATGTAGCAGAAGTAGCCATAAATCATAATCTACCTTTTTATCTTAAATTAGCTCAAAATTTAAAAGAAACAGAAGCAGTAGCAAGAAAATGGCGGTATCAAGCATTAGTAGAAATTGCCGAATTATATAACTTTAAATATATCGTTACTGGTCATACCAAAAGCGATCGCGCTGAAACTTTTTTATACAATTTAATTAGGGGTGCAGGAAGTGATGGTTTAAGCTCTTTGAGTTGGCAAAGATTTTTAACCCCAGATATTCAATTAATTCGTCCTATTTTAGACTTTACTCGTCAAGCAACTTTAGAATTTTGTCAGCAATTCCAGTTACCTATTTGGTTAGATGTTGCTAATGAAAATAAGAAATATGCTCGGAATCGGATTCGAGGTGATTTAATTCCTTACTTGCAAGATAATTTTAATCCTCAAGTAGAAAACTCTCTCGCCCAAACCGCAGAATTATTAAAAGCTGACGTAGAATATTTAGAAGCACAGGCACAAGAGTTATTAATAAAAGTAAAAGCTGGAAGAGATGACAGACTAAATCGCTATATCCTTAGAAATGTTCCTTTAGCATTACAAAGAAGAATTATCCGACAATTTATACCTCAAATTATCCAGCAATATCCTACTTTTGCAGAAATAGAAGCAGTTTGTAATTTAATTGATGCTCCTAATAAAAGTCGCACTTCCACCATGCCTGGTGGTGTGATCGCGGAAGTTTCAGGAGAATGGATTATTTTTCGCCACTATAGTCTTTAACCTATAATTTAACTATGTTATTTGCTTTTCAATTCCAATCCCCAGGACCCATAATTTTTGATTTGGGCTTTATTACTCTCCGATGGTACGGATTATTAATTGCTTCGGCAGTATTAATTGGTATCACTGTAGCTCAAAATTTAGCCAAACTAAGAAAAGTCGATCCAGAATTAATAATAGACTTAACAATATGGTTAGTTATCGGAGCAATACCCTGTGCCAGAATTTATTATGTCTTATTTCAATGGCAAGAATACGTCAATCGACCAGAAGATATTATCGCTGTTTGGAAAGGAGGAATTGCGATTCACGGGGCGATAATCGGTGGCACAATTGCGACAATGATTTTTGCTCGAATCAACAAAGTATCTATGTGGCAATTAATCGATTTAGTAGTTCCCTCTCTAATATTAGGACAGGCGATCGGTAGATGGGGAAACTTTTTTAATTCTGAAGCTTTTGGCAGACCAACTGATTTACCTTGGAAACTATTTATCCCTCCCGCTAATCGTCCTTTAGAATATATAAACTATGATTACTTTCATCCTACTTTTTTATACGAGTCTCTCTGGAATATAGGAGTATTTATCTTATTAATCAGCTTATTCTTTTGGGGCTTAAAACATCAACACAAGCTCAAAGTAGGGACTCTTACCTTTGTCTATCTCATAGCCTATAGTATCGGTCGTTTTTGGATTGAAGCCTTACGCACTGACAGTTTGATGTTAGGGTTTCTAAGAATTGCTCAAGTAGTAAGTTTAGGGGCGATCGCGTTGGGGAGTTTAGGCTTAATTTGGCTCTATGTACTAAAACGTCCCCTACCAGATGTCAAAGGGAGGGAAGAAAGATAAAGGATGAAGGATGAAGGATGAAGGAATAAGTAATCAGTAATTCACGAGCCATCAGCAATTAACAATTAACCACTAACCACTAACCACTAAAAATTAACCCCATGAAACCAAAAGTATATATCATTGGCGCAGGTCCTGGCGATCCTGAATTGCTCACCCTCAAAGCTTATCGCATCTTATCTCAAGCAGATGTCATCCTCTATGCAGACTCTCTTGTACCCAAACAAATCTTACAGGATGTCCGTCCCGATGCAGAGTTAATTCGGACAGGAAATAAAACCCTAGAAGATATAGTCCCTCTGATGATTGACAGAGCAAAACAAAACCTTACTGTAGTGCGTTTACACTCTGGTGACTTGACCCTGTATAGTGCGATCGCCGAACAAATGAAGCAATTATCAGAAGCAGGAATTGCCTTTGAGTTAATCCCTGGAATTAGTGCTTTTCAAGCTGCTGCTGCCAAACTTGCCACTGAATTAACCGTACCAGAACTTGTCCAGACTATCATTTTAACCCGTGTTAGCGGTCAAGCCTCCGCCGTCCCCGATACTGAAGATTTAGCGAGTCTAGCAGCACACCAAGCTAGTCTCTGTCTCTATTTAGCTGCGCGTCATGTAGAAAAATCCCAAGCCAAACTATTACAACACTATCCCCCAGATACGACCGTAGCTATTTGTTTTCGTATCGGATGGCAAGACGAAAAAATCTGGCTAGTTAATCTAGAAGATATGGCATCTGTTAGCCAAGAAAATAATTTGATTCGCACTACCTTATACATTATCAGTCCTGCACTAGGGAAAGTTACTGATGCTCGCTCTCGTCTCTATCATCCCGAACATTCTCATTTATTCCGTTTGTCTGGTTGAAAGTTAATAGTTGATAGTTGATTAATGAAAAGTTGATTGCTCATCCCCCAACCAGTAATCAGTAAGAAGGATGAAGGATAAAGGATGAGGAAGTAATCAGTTATCAGTTATCACCTCATCAGTTATCATCAACCATCACCCCCCCCCGTCCCCTAATCTCCCCCATTCCCCACGGGCCCCCAAACCCCCCAACCCCCCCAGCCCCCAGAGGGCCCAGAGCGAAGTCTCCACCAACCCCC
>JAAUYJ010058307.1_pt1 | contig 17027 bp, 13 predicted proteins | sample 7278031 | NCBI WGS metagenome assembly JAAUYJ01 (sample SAMN14350222, study PRJNA611818) | marine sediment metagenome | isolation source: surface marine sediment (1.8m) | place: French Polynesia: Moorea | collected 2018-08 | reverse complement strand
TAGACTATTTGTACTATTTACTCTAGGGGCAAAATTCATTTTAAAAAGCGATCGCTGATCTCTAAATCCCTCATGGTGAGCCTTTTCCAACTCTTGTCACCCCGTCAAATTGCCGATTTTCATCTATTGGTTGTTGTCAAAATACTGGTAATTACTGACGTTTTTCAGATATGTTTTTGGGAAAATTAAAAGTAAGCAACATACCACAATTTCCCTAAAGATCAGGCTTATGAGTAAAATATTAGTCGTAGACGATGTGAAGGCTGAATTAGACTTAATCAGTCAATATTTGATTAAAGCAGGTTATACTGTTGTCACTGCCAACGATGGTAAAGAAGCTTTAGAAAAAGTTATTAATAATAAACCCGATGCCATTTTAACCGACTGGATGATGCCCAATATGGGTGGTTTGGATCTCTGTCGTCAACTGAAGAAAAAACCCGAAACCGCCGATATTCCTGTGGTAGCTTGTACGGCTAAAAATCGTGACGTTGATAAAATGTGGGCCAGTAAACAAGGGGTTAAAGGGTATGTGGTTAAACCTTGCAGTAAAGAAGACATTATTAGTGCGTTGCAAGCTGCAATGGCGTAACTATTTTGAGGGGTTAGATTTTAGGGAGCAATCCAACTTTCACAATCAAAATTAATTAGTTTCAAATCCTTATTATCTCTTTAACACAATTATCTAAGAGCGGGTTTATTTAATTTATTGTGGAGAATAATAAATTTGGCCACAAACCCACTCCCCCTAACTCAGATTAAGATCATGTCAACCACACAAAAAACTTCCCTTTCGAGACTACAAGAACTCCTGCCCCAACTTTTTGAAGCCTCCCAAATAGAAGGGGAACCCTATCTACGTTGTCAACTAACCCCTCAAATCAATGGGTTAGTATCCATGGAGTTTGTCCAAGAATCTTTATTAGTACCTGGGGAACAAATTACTTTTATCCCCAATATGCCCTCTTTTGTGATGGGTTTAATGACTTCCCGCGATCGCGTTTTTTTTGTGATCGATATACCTCATTTAATGGGTTTGTCATCCCCTTGTGCCTTATTACAAACTTATCAAATTATTGTGCTTCGCATTTCCCCTTTGATGTCTCAAGCAACTAACTCCGATAAAGAATCTTTTTTAGGGTTAGTCGTTCCTCGTATTCAAGGGGTGATGAGGGTGATGCCTGAGAAAATAGAAACCAGTCAAGAAAGCTTTTCCTCTGAGTTAACCCCTTATATCCAGGGAAAAATTATGGACTCAGGGAAGCCCTTACCTATTTTTAATTTAACTGCTATTGTTGAACATCTATGATAATCAAAATTATTAGTCAAACAACAAAAAGTCAAAATTCCCTTCCAACACTTTGGCTTCTTGTTAGTATCACTCTGTTTTCTCCTATCCTCGAAACAGTTATCAATCCTATAAAAGTAGCCACGGCTCAAGTTCCCAAAGCCTCCATCACTCAAAAGAGCAAAATTAAAATAGGGGTCCTGGCAAAACGAGGGGATGAAAAAGCCTTTAAACAGTGGCAAGCAACTGCTGACTACTTGACGCAAGAAGTTCCTGGATACTCGTTTGAGATTGTTCCACTAGACTTTGAAGAATCCTATCAAGCCGTCAAAGAAAGCGCAGTAGACTTTATCATTGCTAACCCAGGAATGTATGTTGATTTTGAAGGACTTTATGATGCCAATCGCATTGCAACCCTAAAAAACCTCAGACTAGGAGATCCCTACACTATCTTTGGTGGCGTTATCTTCCGTCGTCAAGACAGAGACGATATTCAAGACCTCAAAGATATTAAAGGCAAAAAGATTATGGCTGTCAATAAAACATCTTTGGGGGGGTGGCAAATGCAGTGGGGAGAATTAAAAAAAGTAGGTCTCAACCCCTGGAAAGACTTGAAACAAGTCGGCTTTGCTAACACCCATGATAATGTCGTCTATGCAGTTCAAAAAGGAGAGGCTGATGTAGGAGCGGTTCGCACTGATACCCTTGAAAGAATGGCCAATGAGGGCAAAATCAATCTCGATGAGTTTGTTGTCATTAACCAAAAAACTGCCTTGCAAAAGGATTTTCCCTTTCTTTTGAGTACAGAACTCTATCCAGAGTGGCCCTTTGCCGCTACCCAAAATACTCCCAACGAATTATCACAGACGGTTGCTGCTGCTTTACTAAGAATGCCGAAAGACAGTCGAGCAGCTAAAGCAGCCACAGCAGAAGGATGGACAGTTCCCTTAAATTATCGTGCTGTGGACGATCTTTTTCTTGACCTCCAGATTGGTGTCTATGAGGATTTAGGCAACTTTACCTTTGGGGAGTTTATTCAGAAATATTGGTACTGGTTTTCCTTCGGTTTCGTTTCACTGACTGCCATCGTAGCAATAATCATTATTTATCAACAAAAACGAAATAAAACAGCCCTGGAAAAGAGTGCCGAAGAACAAAGATTAGTGATCATTGACAAAGAAAAAGCGGAAACAAATTTCAAAAAAATTGCCGAAGAACAACAAGAGGCCAAAGAACAACTCGAACAAGAAATTTATCAACTCCTAGAAGAATTACAAGAAGCAGTAGATGGGGATCTTACGGTTCGAGCGAACTTAAACTCTATGGAAATGAGTACGGTGGCCGACTTATTTAACGCCGTTATTGACAGTCTACAAGATATTGCTATTCAGGTGAAAAACTCTAGTGCTAGGGTAAGTAATGCTTTGGGAGAGGATAAACAGTCTATCGAACAGTTAGCCCAACAAGCATCTCAAGAAGCAGAAACAACCCTGAAAACCTTGGGCTCAGTGGATGAGATGTCTCAGTTTATCAAAGCAGTGGCTAAAAATGCTAACCAAGCAGCCATTCTTGCCAATGATACCTATGGAGTAACACAAGAAGGGGCAAAGGCTATGGACAAAACGGTTAATAGTATTGTCAGTTTAAAGACGACTATTGCTGAAACGGCCAAGAAAATGCAGAAATTGGAAAAATCCTCCCAAAAGATTTCTCAGGTTGTCTCCCTAATTGAAGAAATGACTTTAAAAACAAACCTTTTAGCCATTAATGCCGGACGTTCCGGAGAACAAGGAGAAGGGTTTGCAATTTTTGGAGAACAATTGGCTCTATTAGCAGAACAGTCTGCCACAGCTACCAGAGAAATTGCCAATATTATTAGTAATATTCAACGAGAAACCCAAGAAGTAGCTTATAACATGACGTTGGGGACTAATCAAGTGAATGATACCACCCAATTAGTGGAAGCGACCACAACCCAACTCGAACAAGTCTTAGAACGTTCTCGCAGCATTAATGATCTGATGCAATCTATTTCTGAAGCGACGGTTTTCCAAACAGACACCGCCCAAACAGTGACCGAGTTAATGGAGGAAATTGCTCGCTATTCTCAACAAAGGTTAACCGCTTCGGAAACTGTCGCCCATTCTATGGAAGAAACCGCCCAGGTTGCTCAAGAATTAGAAGCCGCCGTTAAACAGTTCAAAGTTGCTCACTAAGGGGTCAAAAATCAATCCATTAACTTTAGTTAGATATCAGAAAATTTGGAGACCACTTCCTCAAATTAGCATCTTCAAACCCTCATTGTTTCCTGGAAAAGATCATAACTCCAAACTCATGTAATTAACTTGTTCCTTATTCTTTATAAGACCATACAAAAAATGACTCAATCTCCCCAAAAAACAAGCTTAGAAGGGTCAAAGAACCTGCATTTTGACACTTTAACCCCAAACAATGACAATCAACCCTCAGAAGAAGCCATTGAATTCCCCTCTCCTCAACCCCGATCAAAATCCAAGGGATTAGTTAAATTTTGGAATAACTTATCCCTACAAACGAAAATTACCACCTTGTTATTAGTCGCTGCCACCATTCCCGCCATTGCAGTGACGCAAGGGATTTTGGCTTCTGCAAGACGAGAAGCATTCAGTAATCTGCAACAAGTTTTAGATGTAGATTTAGTATTACTCGAAGAAGAAATTAATGGCCAAAAACAAAAACTCGAAGCTACTGCGAACACCTTAGCTATTTCGGTTCAAGCCTCGAAAATTAATCCAGCCACAGCCGAAGCATCTCAATTACAAGAACTAGAAACTTTAATTAGAGCTACCCAAAAGCAACAACCCAATGCAAGTTTTTATCTCATTACCGATGACCAAGGAAACACCATTGCTCAGTCGATACAAAGAGTAACAGGAGACTTAGATAATTATCCCTTGTTACCCAGTCAGAATAATGTCAAAGGCGAATTAGAAGCGGTCAAATTAAACCCAGGTATCTCTCTCCAAGATATTCCCATTGTCAACAATACCTTAACCTTATCCCGTGCTTTATCTGGATTTGAATTACTCAACGCCCAAGTTTTGCAACGTTTAGGACTCCAAAAACAAGCCTTTATTGGCTTGCGTCAACAAAAAATAGAGGGCTTACCTGAACCGAAAAAACCCTATCCCGAAGGCACTTTTGATATTGACGAAGGGAAAGCCGGCTTGGTTTTGATGGCTACCCAACCCATTAAACTGGCCGACAATAAAGTGGGAACCGCTATTGTAGGAACCTTAGTTAATCGTAACTTTGAGATGGTTGATCGTCTCAAAGATGTGACTGGAGTTGCTACTGCTACGATTTTTGCTCAAGATTGGCGGGTTAGTACCAACGTCCCTTATACCGACGAAAAAACCAGGGCCATTGGCACTAGGGTATCACGAACAGTGGCAGATACCGTCTTAAACAAAGCTCAGGTTTATAAAGGACAAGCCAATATCATTGGTGTTGAATATTTAACTGGATATAGTCCTATTTATGACCATAATCAGCAACTCAACGGAGAAGAAGCCAAACCCGTTGGCATTGCCTATGTGGGCACACCCATGACAGAAGTGAATCAGAATCTGCAACAAATAACTTGGGTGGGTTACGGTATTGGGGGTGGAGTATTGTTGATTTTTGGAGTTATTCTGATTGTTACTCCTTCAGATACTGGGATTTCCCGTCAGTTGAAACAACTCACCAACTTTGCCGGAAAAGTAGCCTCTGGGGAACCTGGAGTGCGTCTCGAAACCAGCGATCGCCAGGATGAAATTGGGGTGTTAACCCGTAACCTCAATGACATGGCTCAAAATATTGATAGTAACTTAGAACAAAGACAACTTGAAGCCCAAAAACAACGACAAAAGAAAGAAAAATTAGAACAAGAAATTAATCAATTCCTAGGAGATGTAGGGGGTGCAATAGATGGGGATCTCACGGTTCGCACTGACTTAACTTCTATGGAAATGATTACGGTGGCTGACTTATTCAATGCAATTATCGATAACCTGAAAGAGATTGCGATCCAAGTAAAAACCTCTACTACCCAAGTCAGTTCATCTTTAGGAGAAAATGAACAATCTATCCAAACCTTAGCTCAACAGGCCATTGAAGAAGCCGAGGCTACCCGTAAAACCTTGGGATCGGTAGAGAAAATGTCCCATTCCATCGAAGCCGTTGCCAACAATGCTAACCAAGCAGCAACCTTAGTAGATGACACTTATACGGTAACTCAACAGGGGGCAAAAGCTATGGATGAAACCGTGGATAGTATTTTCCAGTTACGAACAACGGTAGGGGAAACAGCCAAGAAAATGAAGCGTTTAGGGGAGTCGTCTCAAAAGATTTCTCAAGTGGTTTCTTTGATCGAAGAAATGGCCCTGAAAACCAATTTATTAGCTATTAACGCCAGTGTAGAAGCCCGACGTGCAGGGAAACAAGGGGAAGGTTTCATGATTGTAGCAGAACAGGTGGGGGCCTTAGCAGAGCAGTCAGCCGCAGCCACAAAAGAGATTAGCAGTATCGTTGAAGCGATTCAAGAAGAAACCCAGCAAGTCACCCAAGCGATGGAATTAGGAACGTCCCAGGTGGTAGATAGTACCCGTCTGGTTGAGGCAACCAAACAACGTTTAGAGAAGGTTTTAGAGGGTTCTCAGACCGTTAATGAGTTGATGCAATCCATCTCCCAAGCAACGGTTTCCCAAACCGATACTTCGCGCACTGTAACCGAACTGATGCAGCAGATTGCCCAACAGTCTCAAGAACGTTCCACAGCTTCTCAAACCGTTGCCCAATCCATGCAAGAAACCGCCCAAGTTGCCCAAACACTCGAAGCAGCCGTCAAACAGTTCAAAGTCAGTTAATCATCCATCATCCATTCCCCATTTCTCTCATGGATCAAGAACAACAAGTCCGTCTCAATTTTCTCGATGAAGCCCAAGATTGCTATGATTCTATTGAATCGGCATTATTAGAGTTAAGAACCTCTGATGAAGTAACTCAATCATTGGATCTGGCCCTGCGCTCGGCTCACTCTGTTAAAGGAGGGGCGGGAATGATGGGCTTTACCCCACTCTCTGATGTAGCTCATCGTCTCGAAGACTTCTTGAAAATTTTACGGGTTCGTCACCCTTCCACCCCGATCACGATGGAAGTAGAAACCCTACTCTTACAAGGAGTTGATTGTCTGCGTCAGGTGAATGAATTGCATCTTCAGGCAGCAGAGATTAATGATCAGTGGTTGGAGCAAAATGTTAACCCTATTTTTGAACAGTTACGCCACCATTTGGGGGATCTACAAGAAGAAGACGAAAATACCTTATTCTCTCAAAATTCCGGTGATGAGCCTGTTTGGTTGATGTTTGAAGAAGGGGTAGAAACTGTTTTAGATCAGTTTGAGCAAACTTACCCGAACTTATCTCCCACTGAGTTATCCCAAACCCTAGCCATGACAGCAGAACAACTATTGGCTTTTGGTCAAATGGTGGATATTGAACCTTTTGTCCAACTGTGTCAGTCTGTTCAAAATCAAGTAACTATGGCGACATCGCAACAGTTAACCTCTTTAAGCCAACAAGCATTAACCCTGTGGCGACGTTCCCACGCTTTAGTTATGCGTGGTAGCTTCGAGAAAGTTCCCTGTGGCTTAGAAGGGTTCGTAAACGAACCCAGAGATGATTCATCTAATCATGACAGTTCTCAATTATTCGCTGCAGAAGAATTAACAGATTTTACAGAGCTTCAAGACGCAATAGAACAAGCCTTAGACTTATCCACTCAAACAACCTTAAACGATTCAGATTTGGCTGGGTTGCAGAATGCTTTTAGTGTGGACATACCAGTTATAGAACCTCAGAAGCAGGAAGTAGAAAGTGGTGAGAATAACTTAAACTCTAGTCTTCCAACCCTTAATCAAACTTCCCAAACAACAGGGAAAACAGTTCGGGTTCCTGTAGAGCAACTTTATGAAATGAATAGCCTGTTTGGGAAATTAGTTCTAGAGCGTAATAGTATTAACCTACGTTTAGAGCAACTGACCAACTTTGTCACACTAATGCGTTCTCGGATTACTCAATTAGAACAATCAAATAATCAGTTAAGAACTTGGTATGATAAGGCTTCCTTAGAAGGAATGGTTTTAAGGACTCAGGAACTAGAAACCGCTCCCCTATCTAAGGTTTCTCATTCTCTTGTAACCCCAGAAAGTCAAACCAGAACATTCGATCACCTGGAAATGGATCGCTATAGTGACCTACATTTAATCTCTCAAGAACAAATCGAAACCATTGTACAGTTGCAAGAAGTGACCTCAGATATCGACTTAGGGTTACAAAAAATGACTCAAGTGGTTCAAGACTTCAACCAAACTACGGAATCGCTACAAAAGAATGTCACTCAAACCCAAATGCAACCCTTTGCTGAGTTGGTTAAGCCCTTTCCTCGGTTGGTTAGGGATCTCAGTCTTGAGTGGGGGAAAGAAGTTCGGTTAAAGATTGAGGGGGAAACTACCCTGATTGATCGCACCATGCTCGAAACCCTCAACGCTCCCCTAATGCACCTCATCCGTAATGCTTTTGCTCATGGGATCGAAGATGCTACCAGTCGTATCTTAGCAGGGAAACCGCCAGAGGGAACCATCACCCTACAGGCGTTTAACCGAGGAACCCAAACCCTGATCACCATTCAAGACGATGGTAATGGCATTGACATTAATAAAATTTGTCAACGTCTGCGAGAAATGGGCATAAGCGATCAAGACATTGAGCAGATGTCTTCTCAAGAACTCCTTGACTACATTTTTCAACCTGGGTTTACCACAAGTAAACAAGTCACCCAACTTGCTGGGCGTGGGGTGGGAATGGATGTGGTCAAAACCAGTCTCCAAGGGATTCGTGGAGATATTCAAGTGGCAACCGAAGCGGGAAAAGGCACCACTTTTATCCTCAAATTCCCCTTTACCCTCTCCATTTTACGGGTGATGTTAATCGAACGCTCTGGCCTTATTTTCGCAGTTCCGGCTAACAGTGTTCGAGAAGTTTCTCCCTTAAGGCTTGAAGGAGTAGAAGCGTTAGAAGAAATTACTTGGCAAGAAGAAACTCTTCCATTGCTAGATCCTGAAAAAAGTCTGCGCTTTAATCGACCCCATAAACCCTTTGAAATGTCTGGTTATCCCATAATCAATCAACCTACTGCTTTAATTGTTGCCAATGATAAATCTTTGGGTGCGATTCATATTGATCGGGTTTGGAGTGAACCAGAAGTTACCATTCGACAGATTGAAAGTCCTTTACCTCTACCGATGGGAATGATCGGTTCTACAATCTTAGGGGATGGTAGAGTGGTTCCCTTGGTTGATCCACTACAACTCCTAGAAGAGGGTTTAGACAAGGTATTGCCACCTATCACCCCATTCTGTAATACTCCAAACCCAGACAGAATTAAAACGATTTTAGTGGTGGATGATTCCATTAATGTCCGTCGTTATCTAACTTTAACCCTAGAAAAAGCCGGCTATCAAGTAGAACAAGCGAAAGATGGACAAGATGCAGTGGATAAGCTCCTTTCAGGGCTTTCGGTAGATGGGGTTATTTGTGATATCGAAATGCCACGACTGGATGGTTATGGGGTCCTTGAAGAAATGAAAACCAGGTCAGGATTTGAGTCTTTACCCATTGCCATGTTAACTTCTCGCAGTAATGAGAAACATCGTAAATTAGCCATGAATTTAGGCGCGTCTGCTTATTTCTCTAAGCCTTACAACGAACAGGAATTACTGCAAACCCTCAAAACAATTTTCTAAACCTGAGTATAGTTTCTAAATTCTAAATTAATCATGAACAACAATTTTCAACCCATTCAACTCTTACAAAATGTTGCCGATCAAGGTAAAACTGGTCATCTGACAATTACAGCTAATGAGGTCACTTGGAACTTCTACTTTGTGGAGGGAATGCTACAGGATGCAAGCCATTCCTTACAGTCTCTAGATACTATTCAACATTATTTACTCCGTCATAATAAAGGATCGATCGCTAAATTTATCCCAAAATTGGCTAACAATATTCACTCAAGTAATCTGATTATACCCGATATTTTTAAGCGTTTAAAGGATAAAAATTATTTAACTGCTGATGAGATATTTATGCTGAGTACAGATTTAATTAAAGATGCTGTAGAATCTTATTTATGGTTAAGAGATGGAGAATATAATTGGCATAATAATAATGATAATCAATCTTCCAATCAGACAAACTTCAAAGGAGATCATCTCTTAGCTATTTCAACTTTATTGGAAACTTTTGTGATCAGAATGAAAGCATGGAAAATACTTTCTCATGTGATCACTTCTCCCTACCAGCGTCTTTTTTGTCCTAATCCTTATTTGATACAACAAAAAGTCCCTTCTGGAAATATTAACCCCACGGCTTTAGGAAAATTGGTTAAAGTTATGGAGGGGAAAACATTACGAGAAATTAGTCTATTTTTAAAGCAAGATGAATTAAAAGTTGGTCAATTATTGCTGCCCTATTTTGAAAATAATATTCTAAAATTACAACCACCTCAAACTCCTTTAGATAAACTGCCACTCATTTCTCGTTTGACAAAAAGATCCCAACTTAAGAAGCAACAAGTAACAGAAAAACCTTATATTAATCATTATCTCAAACCTCAAACGACACAACAGAAAACCTATAAAATTGTTTGTATTGATGATAGTCCAACGATTTTAGACATGATTAAAGCTTATTTGAGTAGTGATCAATTTGAAGTCATTACAGTTGCTCAACCTACCCAGTCTCTTCCCTGTTTATTTGAATTCAAGCCAGATTTAATCTTAATCGATTTTTCCATGCCTGGCATCAATGGAAATAAACTTTGTCGCATAATAAAAGGAAGTTCTTTTTTCAAGAATATCCCTATCATTATGATCAGTGGAAACGAGAAAATGTTGACTCCTGAAAATATGGAAACAGCAGGGGCAACCGACTATTTAGCTAAGCCTTTTACCAAAGAAGTGTTACTACAGATGATTAATAAATATCTGCCAATAAATATTCATATTAATCAGCCTTCACCTAAAAAAATCACAACAAATAATAAATCCCTATCCATGAGGATTCCTTCCTCAAATACTAATCCCCAAAATATTGCTTCTAATTCAACTATTCAGGATCATGTTACCAGTTTACCCAGCCAGAAAATATTTAAAAAAGCATTATTTGCTGCTGTTCAAGAAGCTAAAAATAGTCAATCTTCTTTCAGTATAATCTTTGTGAAAATGAATGATATTGAAGCCATTAAAAATACTGTAGGTCAGAAGATCGCTGATAATCTTCTAAAAGATATAAGCAAACGCCTCAAAGCGTCTATTAGAGCTACAGATGTCTTGGCGAGATGGGATAACGATAAATTTGTAATTCTTTTTCAAAAAATGGGTACTACCAACATTATGAAAACGATTTCTCAGAGAATGGTGGACACTGCAAAACAAACCCCTCTTATTTTTGAACATCAATTGGCCTTAGAAATTACTCAAACCACCAAAATATATCCCCAAGATCAAGAGGATATTGAACTACTCTTAAAAGAATCACGCCTAAATTTAGAATCTATCAGAGGTTAAGAGAAAGTCGGTGAAAAAAATATTAGTGACCGAAAATAAGGGTTCCAAACCTCCTCTTTCAAGGGGATGAAAAGCCGTCGAGGGATGGCGAGGAAACCTCGCTATATCCAATGGAGCAAGAGAAGAAGAATTTTCTTTGTTTCAAGCCTCCAACTTGAGGGGGAGGTAATTCGCACATTAAGTTAAAAAATCATAACTCTGAACTGAACTCACGTTTCTTAAGGGCCCTACCTTTGACACTTAACAAAAAAGTAGATATGATCGGTGCGTTACAGAATTATACACTCGCTTTCTTGATAAAAATTCGATACATTGCGGTCGGGGGAAGTGCCGTTTCACGTCACTTGTTCAACCGGCCAAAAGAAACAGCCGATGGATAGTCGGTATTTTTAACTGTGGAGGTTTCTGGACTAGGATATATGAATGCCAGGATTTGTATATCTAGAAAAGGCCGATGAAGCAGTGAATTAGTATCGTAATATAGGGAAGCCCCCTCTGTACCACTGGATCAGCAACAGAATGAGTGTTAAGGAAAGGTTTCTAGCTTGTTATGAAATTATTTAATTTGATGAGAGAAAAGAAAAAACCAACACAGGGTTTACACAATACCTATCTATTAAATGTATTGATTAAAGTTTGCCTTATTTGTGTATTATTTTTGGGAGTGACTTTTAGTGCTTGGGGAACTTCTCCTGCCTCCGCTAGTATTGATGATGATCGTCTTGATGGCAATATTTTTGTTGTTTATGCGGGGAACGGATCTTTAGTTCCAGCCAAGTTATCTTTAAAGGACTCATTACAAAGAGAAATGCCTACGGTTCTTGTTTACTATTTGGATGATAGTCGAGATTGTAAACAGTTTGCGATCGTTGTTTCTCGCATCCAAGAATTTTATGGGAGGGCCGCTAATATCATTCCTATTAGTGTTGATAGTATTCCTGTGAAAGGTTCTTATACTAAGCAAGAAGCTGGATATTATTATCAAGATATTATTCCCCAAACAGTGATTCTTGATAGTGAAGGTAATAAAATTTTTGATGGTCAAGGACAGGTAAAATATGAAGCAGTTGATGATGTCTTGCGAGAGGTTTTTGATCTGCTGCCTCGTTCTCAATCTGTGCAGTTAAAAAGACGCACAGTTAATGAGTTTAATGATGAGTTGGTGGACAGTTAAGATACAATTTAGATTTGAATAGTTAATAGATTATTAATTTAGTTTATTAACTATTTTTTTGTTACCAAGTTATGATTTTTAGTAAGTTTTGGTTCATCATTTTTTTGTACATCATCATTTTAGGGTTAGTTTTGAGTCTGTTTTTTTATCAGCCAAGATGGTTGTTGAAAATAATTATCAAAGTTGCTCCTGGTGTTCACTATTTTAGTCAAACTACTGATAAAATTGTTGCGATTACCATTGATGATGGCCCTCATAATGTCACCACAGAAAAAATATTAGAAACTCTATCAAAAAATGAGGCTAGTGCTACCTTTTTTCTAATTAGTGAAAGAATTAAAAACAATGAAGACATTGTTACAAACATCATTAAAAATGGTTACGAAATTGGGAATCATATGGTTAAAGATGAGAAAAGTCTTTTCTTATCTAGGGAAAAATTTGAACAAGAATTTTTAATGGCAGAACAAACTTTAAATCAATTTTTAAACCCCCTAGTTAACGATGGTATCTCAAAAATAATTTGGTTTCGTCCTGGAGGCGGTTGGTATAATTCTCAAATGTTAGATGTGGTCAAAAAATATAATTATCATACGGCTTTAGGATCAATTTTTCCTTATGATACTCATATTCCTTCTTCTAAGTTTGCTAGTTTTCACATCTTATCAAATTTACGACCTGGTGCTATTATTGTGTTACATGATAGTGGTAAAGGGGCTACATCTGGAGATTGGGGAGAAAGAACAAATATGACCTTAGAAAAGATTCTTCCTGAACTTAAAAACAGAGGTTATCGAACAGTTACTCTATCACAAATGTTTTTCGGAGATTAATATGAATAATGTTATATTTCGTTCTGCTTCTGCTGGGGATGCTTTGGCAGTTGCTAAGTTGGCTATTTTAGCGGGTGGTGGTATTTTTGAGTTTTTACTAGAGGATTTTGTTAAGGATATTTCTTTAGAAAATTTATTAGCATTAGAAGTAAAAAAAGAGAGAGGTAATCTCTCTTATATTCATACAGAAGTAGCAGAATTGAATGGGAAAATAATTGGGGTTATTAAAAGCAGTGCTCCCCAAGAACCTAGTTTAGTAAAAGAGATAAAAGATTCTTTGCATCCAGATAAAATAGATTGGTTAAAGGATTTATTCCTTAATTTAACTGATGAAAGAATTTATAATAATAGTTTCTCAGTTGGATTATCTGTTGATGTTGATTTTCAAAATCAAGGAATAGGAACAGAATTGATAGCACGAGTTAAGAATAAAGCTCAAAACAATAATATTTCTCGTCTTAATTTAACAGTTTGGGCGGATAATTTAACGGCTATTGAATTCTATAAAAATCAAGGTTTTGAAGAAGTTAAACATATTAATATTGCCTTTCATCCTCTTATGCCTCATCATGAAGGTATTAAGTTAATGCAATGTTTGATGGATAGTTGATGATTTTATGGCTAAATTGTAATTAACATTAATAAAAAGCAATCAGCTATTTTTTTATCTTAGCTGTCAAGAAAAAATGTATTTTTCTCTTCTTATTTTAATTGTAAAATTATATTTTTTTGAAGAAAATTAGATGTTGTTGAGGTAATATTTCTTCTGTTTTTAACCAAGTTAAACCAACCATACTCATTTCTCTTTTAACTTGTTTTTCTGTCATTTTATGTAATTTCTTAATAGGAATTAAAGGATTTTCACGACGATATTCCGCTAAAACAACTTCACCTCCTGGTTTTAAATCATTTATAATATTTTCTATCATCTCTTTAGGATATTCAAGTTCATGATAAGTATCCACCATTAAAACAAGATCAATAGAGTCTTTAGATAAATTGGGATTAGTTAAACTGCCTAAGACTGTTTCTATATTATTAACTTTGTTCTCTTCTTTTAAAAAACTAATAACATCTAACATTTCAGGTTGAATATCTACAGCAAAAACCTTTCCTTGAGCAACTAAAGAAGCAATACGAAAAGAAAAATAACCACTTCCTGCACCAATATCAGCAATAATATAAGTTGGTTTTAAGTTTAAAGCTTCAATCACTTTTTTAGGTTGTTCTTGTTGTTCACGACTCGGTCTTTCTAACCATAAAAATTCCTGATGTCCCATGACTTTTGCAATTTCTCTACCTAAATAAAATTTACCAATTCCCTCACGACTATGAACAGCATGATATTGATAATAACCATTACTATAATTTTCAGTGGTTAGGGTAGGATCATAGGTAAAGAATTGACTCCCAAGGAGCACAAAAGCTCCTATTAAAACAAAAGTAAGGATCAAAAACTTAAAAGGCTTCATAAATACTTTATTATTACTCAAAAATAATTGGCTACAATTAAAGTATAGCTTAACAAAAATGACTGGTGTGTGGGCTTAATGTTGTTAGTCCCCTACTAGCTTTGTTCAAGTAATTGTTAAACCTTGTTGTTAAACACAGAGTCTTATTTGAGGAACTATAAAGAAGATGTATAAAAGATTCTGGCATTTTTCTATTAGTTTAGTGGCTGTATTAGGGAGTTTATCTCCCCTCACATTGGCCCTAGAAACTAAACAATCCATTAGTTATTTTAGTCGTTCCCCCCGCCTAATCGATGTGATAACAACTTATCGTGGTGCAAGGGTTGGAAGTCCTACTTATTACTATACAATTGACTTACCGAATCAAAGTGGAGAACCCCTTAAAACTATTACCATTAATCAACGTCAAGGGTTTGAAGAAATTGACTATTATCCGCATCAAACCATTGCTTTTCAAGGAAACCCTCATCATCGGGGAGAAGCTTTAACCATTGAGGCAGCTACTTGGGATAAAGCAACAGAAACCATGACTATTACGTTTAATCCTCCTATTTCTCCAGGAAACCTATTTACAGTAGGAGTTAAAGCCAAACATAACCCTCAATATGGGGGAATCTATCTGTTTGGTGTGACTGCCTTTCCTGCTGGAAATAACCCTATTGCCTTATATTTAGGTAGTGGTCGTTTACACTTTGATGGAAATGACGGTGGGGACTTTGATTAACCTGCACGGCATCCTGTTCTGTCTAGTTATCTGATAAAATAAAATGCCAAATCATTTAGTGGGCAATGATTGAACATGAAACAAGCATTAGTAATCAGACATTTAATGTTTGAAGATCTAGGTTCATTAGCCCCTGCGCTACAAGCTGAAGGTTATGAAATAACCTACCTAGAAGCTGGATTTAATGATTTAAGTGCTATCAATGCCCTCGAATCAGAATTAGTTATTATTCTTGGCGGTCCTATTGGGGCTTATGACGATCAAGATTATCCTTTTATTGAAGATGAATTGTCGCTGTTAAAACAACGGTTAGATAGAGATTTACCTACCCTTGGGATTTGTCTTGGAGCTCAACTAATGGCAAGAGCATTGGGAGCAAAAGTTTACCCAGGTAATCAAAAGGAAATTGGTTGGCTTCCCATTAAACTTAGCGATGCTGGCAAAAATTCTGCACTAAAATATTTAGTGGAAGCAGAAGATATGGTTCTGCACTGGCATGGAGATACCTTTGATATACCCGAAGGTGCTGTTCACCTAGCTTCTAGCGAAAAATATACTAATCAGGCCTTTAGTTGGGGTAAGTGTGGGTTAGCCTTACAGTTTCACCCAGAAGTAACTAAAAAAGGACTGGAGCGTTGGTTCATTGGTCATGCTTGTGAAATTGGTCACACTTCAGAGGTAACTGTGGCTAAGCTACGAGAAAATACTGAAAAATATGCTGCCTCTTTAGAAGTCAAAGGAGAAAAAATGTGGCAGGGTTGGCTAGAACAAATTGAAGTCAGTCGATAATTGACCGAAAAAAAGTGTTCCAAGCCTCCTCTTTCAAGGGTATGAAAAGCCGTCGAGGGATGGCGAGGTTTCCTCGCCATATCCAATGAATCAAGAGGGGGAGGTAATTTGCGCATTCGCACATTCTACATTCTGATTGACTCCGGCGCTTTTTCTGGTCTTGAAAAATTAACGGTTTAAAACATCATTACGATGTGCAGAAGATCCAACAATTTCTACCACTTCATCTATCAATTCTTGAGGAACATTGATTTCAACGAGAGTAGCCACTAAGTCCTCGGCTATAGCATCAAAATGAATATCAGTCAGGCCCATATTCTCAACGAGTTTTTGATGAGCTTCCCTCATTGATTTTCCATTCCATTGTTCTGCCCCTCCGAAAGCATAAGTCATAAAATTTTTCTGATGTTGTCTCTGTTCATTCATATCGGTGTTGGCAAAAAAGTGCTTGACTCGATCATCAGCTAAGACCTTCTCATAAAACTTATCCACAGCCAAATCAACAGCAGCTTGTCCTCCTAATCTTTCATAAAGACTATTCATGATTTTTAAGTATCCTCTATGGAACTGTAAATTTTCCTTGATTATAGATCGTGGTTAGAATCCAAATTGTGAATAAATGATTGTAATTTTCTCTATGATAAGAGCCAAGAGCATCTTCAGATTTAGTCTACACATACTGTGTCAATCACCTATCGAGATAATCCCTTTGGGTGAATGCAGAAAATAGCGAAGAAAACTATGATAGGAAATGTAGATGAATGCATTAACTTAAGTTGTTTCCTAACTTCAATCTTGATTAACGTCAATTTGATTGTTAGTAATTGGTAATTTACTTGATAAAACGGGGGCAATTGAAGATGCAGACTATTTCTCAGTGCCATAGCTTACTTTCTAAAATTAGTAATGTTTGGGAAAAGCGTTCTCAAGTCAAAAAAAAGGAACTAAATCCAGCCCTTTTACTAGACGCTAGTAAACCAGATTTTCGCATTGATTTATTACCTTTTAAAGACCATCCAGCATTCTTACCGTCTTCTCAAGAAACTAAAGATAAGATTTTATCTTGTGGCTGGCTGGTGTACAATTGGAAGACTATTG
>JAAUYJ010204499.1_pt1 | contig 17031 bp, 14 predicted proteins | sample 7278031 | NCBI WGS metagenome assembly JAAUYJ01 (sample SAMN14350222, study PRJNA611818) | marine sediment metagenome | isolation source: surface marine sediment (1.8m) | place: French Polynesia: Moorea | collected 2018-08 | reverse complement strand
ATTAAAATCGGCAACTCCAGCGACATCCCAAGCTTTACCTAACCTTCCCGGATTCGCTTGACGGTTCCTTTTCCCGTTATCATCCATAAACCAAATCCGGTTATTTCCATTTCGATGACGCCAGAGAATATCTGCTACTCCATCATCATTAAAGTCAAGGGGAGAATCTTGCTCCCCCTTCCCTCTTCCCCCCTCCTCCCCCCCTTTCAAAGGGGGGTTGGGGGGGATAGTTGGGGTTAGGTTTTTTCTCCCAAATTTTCAAGTTTAACACCCCACTAAGTTAATTCTGAAGCATTCCCGGATAGAACAACTCATAATACCATCGGTAATTACTCCTTAACTCCGCTTCAATGCGTGGTGACACCCAATGACGTTCTGGCGCTCTTACCTGAGTATAGGTACGATGAAGATATTTAAACCGATAGAAACTATCCGCTTCCCCTGGTTGTACTACCAAATTCTCCGAATCTAACTCATAACTCCCCACTCCCAACCAAGTAAACAAATCTCTCATTGTTGGTACTGGTTCCGACATTAAATGCTCGAATACCAGAAAATACATTCGTTGTTGGTAAGATTGGTTCATATCTTGTATCCCTTGCAAAGAGCGCAACGGTCCACCCACCACCCCTTTTTTCCCCAGTAAAGCATCAGCACGTCCATAGGGAGACAGAGAAGCGAGGTCATCAGGGAAATCCAACCAAACTGTTTTTTGATGTTGAGCTTCAATAGAAGCTAAAATTTGCCCCAACTCCCGGACACACACCACCATTTTTACATCTGGGTCTAATTCCAAAGCTAGTTCTACTTGACTTAACCAACCCCGATTTTTGTCTACTACTACCTGAGAGTCAATTTCCTCCCACCATGCTCTAGCAAAAGCACCACAAGCACGTTGTAACCTTGCATATACACTTTCAAACTCTCCATCTAATTGAGCTAGGAAAAAATTGTTATCGCTCAGATGCGCTCTAATAGCTTGCAATGTCGGCAACAGAGGGGAACTCATGCCATTACAGTATATTTCTGGGTGTTGCGCCAGAAGTTGACAAGTTAAGGTGGAACCTGCTCTTGGCAAACCTGTGACACAGACTAATTTTCGCTTTAACATTATTTATCTTTTTAGTCAAATAAACATCTCCTGTAGGTGTCTTTTAACGTAAGCATTTCCTCCGGAATAGCTGATAGCTGACCGCTGAATGCTTACCTATTGTTGATAATCAGATATAACTTTCTCTAAATACCAAACCCTATCTCTACCAGGATATTTTTCTCGTACTTTTGTAATTAATCTTTCTGCTATTTCCCAATGTCCGCCAACCATTCTTAACAGTTGTTGTCGCAGTTGGTTATACTTATCATCTTCATTAATATTCTGATTTTGACTGGGAGCAGATGTCTGAATTTTCTTCAAATTATCTAAGGTTTTTTTATAGTTACTCCAGTCTTCAACATCCCCAAATAATTTAGCAGCATTCTGATAGTCATCGATAGCTTTTTTCATTTCTTCTAAACGGGAATAAACAATAGCTCGATGATAAAAAGCTTTGGCTTCGTTGGGATTAATTTTAATTGCTTGTTCATAATCAGAAATTGCCTCTTGATACGCGCCCATATCTCGATAAGCATTACCTCTTGTTATATAAATTAGTGAATTATTAGGCTCAATTTTTAAAGCAGCATCAAAATCAGCGATCGCCCCTTTAAAATCTCCCATTTGACTACGAATCATACCCCGATTTCGATAAGCTAAAATATCTTTATCATTAAATTGTAAAGCCTGATTAAAATCTGATATTGCCCCCAAACTATCCCCTTGTTTATAACGAATAATTCCGCGGCAACAATAGGCTTGAGAATCTTCTGCATCTACCTGTAAAGCCCAGTTTAAATCCGCTATTGCTCCCTGGCGATCGCCTTTTTCAAATCTTCTCAACATCCGAGTTAAAAAGTTTTTACTATCACCTTTTTCCCATTGAATATTACTTTTGGTTTTCACAGCAGGAGGTGCTACATTTTGCAACTGTTTAATATTATCTAAACATTTGCGACAATTTATAGTATCTTTCTGTTCTAAATATAATTCAGCTCCCTGTTTAAAATGATAAATTGCAGCTTTTTTATTATCTTGTTTGCGGTAAGCATTACCTAATAATTTGTAAGCAGGAGCATAATTACTATTAATACTAACTATCTGATTAGCATCTGCAATACTTCCGGAAAAATCTCCCACTGCTAACCGAGCAATACCACGACCTAAATAAGCATCTATATAATTAGGATTAATTTCTATTGCTTGAGTATAATCTGCTATTGCTTTTTCTGTATTTCCTAAGTCAAAATTTGCCAACCCTCTACCATAATAAGCTGCTGCAAACTGGGGATTAATTTCGATAACTCTACTAAACTCTTCAATTGCTCTTGAATAGTCTTTAGTAGTAGCTCTTGCCACGGCTTGGTGATAAATTTCTTGTTCCATTGTGCCAAAGTTAATTGTTTTATCAATAATCCTAGCATTTTTGAGCGTCACTAAAAGTAATACAGATTCACTTTAAAGATGTCACAAATAGTTGAAAACTTAATGATGTAAAATAATAACCTGAAATTACTGTTAAACGCTCTCCTTAAAAGTCAAGTATTATTGCTGATGGCTGACTGCTAATAGCTAAATGCTAATAAATTAACTGGTAGTCCTGCATAGTAATGGTGAGGATATATATCTTTTAATTTATTCCACACTCCCCATCCCCCACACTCCCAGTGCTTCATTTACCATTACTATACACCACCACCAATTAACTTTCATAAATTTCTAAAGGCAAGCCATCTGGGTCTGGGAAAAAAGTAAAAAGTTTCCCAGTTATTTCATCAATTCTAATATTTTCTACTTCTATATTTTGAGATTTTAAATAATCAACAACTTCTTGAATATTATCGACTTCAAAAGCCAAATGTCTGAGGCCACAAGCTTCTGGTTGAGTCAATCTTTTGGGAGGGCTTGGAAATGAAAATAATTCAATGCGATCGCTATTACCAACCTGCAAATCCAACTTATAAGAATTGCGTTCTTTTCTCAAAGTTTCTTGAATAATATCAAACCCTAAAATATTCACATAAAAATGCTTTGACTTTTCATAATCAGAGCAAATAATTGCAACATGATTAATTTTTTTGATTTTCATAGTAATTAGAGATTTTAATCAAAATTAAACATTCGTGGACTCAGAGCATAATAACTAATTAAAATAAAATCAGTTTTTTGCTGCTGTAATTGATGGGGAAGTAATCTATATGCCCCAAACGATCTGCGTTTTCGGAGCGCTGTATCCCCATCTTTCATTAAACATTTAACTCACCTAAATTTATGATGCCATTTGACAATCTGGGCGCTCACATTTCCCTTTAATAATAACCTCATAACCTTCAGCATGGAGTCCAGGAGGTAAGCGATCTAATTGCAAATTACTGAAAGTTTCCCAGTTGATATCAACGATAGCGCCACAATTTTGACAGCAAAAGTGATGGTGAGGCTGAACGTTAGCATCATAACGGGTAACTCCTTCTTCAAGCAATACCTCTTTGACTAATCCCACTTCTCGTAACACAGTTAAAGCACTATAAATAGTTGCCTTAGAAGAAATTGGTAAGTCGCGGTTGATATCAGTCAAAATTTCCTCAACCGTGGGATGATCTGAGCGAGCTAGAAGATTAGCATAAACCGCAAGTCGTTGGGGAGTAATTCTCAAACCCTGAGACTGCATTCTTTTTCTAATGTCTTTTGTAGTATAGTTACTTGGCATTATTGAAAGTTATGATATTTATGTTTTAAATTTAATTTAAATTATACACTATAACACATATTAAATAACATCTAATTCTTTATAAAAATAAGTAATTTGCTTGACAAGTTATTAAATAATAATTATTCTAAGAATCAACCAACTCAACTACTCAGTCGAGAAGAACACCATGGACTTATCTAACTCCAATACAGCCAAAAATCTTGCCGAAGCTTTTGGTGGCGAATCAATGGCCAACCGTAAATATCTCTTCTTTGCCGAAGTTACCAAAAGGCTAGGCATGGAAGACTTGTCCAAATTATTTAAAGATACGGCTAACCAAGAAACCCTACACGCTTTTTCTCACTTTCGTCTGATCCATCCTGAGCTAGCGGTAGAAGATGCCTCCAGCTTGACTGAAGAGCAGAAAAAAGCGATCGCATCTAAATGTTTAGAATTAGCAATTGAAGGTGAAACCTACGAATACACAACCATGTATCCAGGTTTTGCAAAAGAAGCAGAAGCTGATCGAGATAGTGACGCAGCAGCAGAATTCAAAGAGCAAGAAGCAGAATCTCGCGAACACGCTTCCATCTTCCGTCAAGCAGCTCACAAGTTTGGTCTACTAACCAATGTTGAGAATCACCACGCCAATCAATATACAGAGGCTCTCGAAGGTCTTAAGGGTGTTGCACCAAAACAAAAAGCTGCTAGCAGTGACCCTGCAACTCGTAAATGGATTTGCCGGATGTGTTCAATGATTTATGATCCAGTTGTCGGCGATCCTGATTCTGGTATTGCTCCTGGCACACCATTTGAAGAGATTCCAGATGATTGGCATTGTCAAATTTGTGGGGCTCCGAAGAAAGCTTTTGTTCCCTATGAAGAAGCTGTTGCAGCTTAAGTATTTTTCAGACCAAGTTGGTATTAATAATAATCCCTGATTTAATAATGTTTAAGAGGTAATATTGATTTCATTTGATATTACCTCTTAGTATTTGTAAAAGATTAAAGTATCATTCTCAAGTAGGAGTAAAAGTACATCCAAAAACCTTTGCTTTGCTATTAATCGCAGATATGTTTTTACTCCTCATAAAAAAAGCTATTTGCGAAGTATTTCCTACAGAATGATGCACAAATAGGTGAATGGTTACTAATCAAGGAGATAGATTAAATTTTAATAAAGTGATGCTATTTTTTTCCTTAAATTTACTTTAGTAAAAAAATCTGATGACAGTATTAATTAGTATTTAGCGATCGCTAATTTTTTTTTTCAGATATTTTACCGAATTATTTAATTATTAATTATTAATAATTAAATAATTCTGGTTGAAAGCCGACCCTTTTCAGGGGAAAAAGCTTTCGATATTCGGAGAGGCTCTGCATTCTTCGCGCCTTCCTTTCCCTCCGAGACGCTACGCGCACTTCGGAGCTTTGCGCACGCCATATCCCATCGACCAAGAAAAGAAATAATATTTCGGGATATTCAATTCCGTAAAGGTTTTAACCAGAGGTAATTATCAATTAATTAACACAACTATAAAAATCCAATATTTTTTCCTCTATCTCTATATTTAATTAACATCTCTACTTTAATTAGACTAAATAAATATTAATATTTTGGCGATATATCCGAAAATATTGTGTGTGGAGTGTAGTTAACAACAAGCCTTTACTTATTTTTGACATGACATTTTAAAAACTCATAAACCTTAGTATGAGTAATTCAGAGAATGCTATGCCCGACCAATGCAATAAATATAGTATTTTGTGGCAAAATTTAATTACATCAATTAAGTCAGAGTCTTGAATTCGAGGAGTGATTTATGCCGTTAAAAAAATCCCAAAATATTTTCAGGTATATTGTCCGCACTATAATTCCCACAGTCTCTCAAAGAAAAAATATTCAAAACCAAAAAATACATCAAAAATCAATCTTATATAGATGGTTAAAATTTCGGCTTTCATCTTCCCTAACATTAGGAATACTACCCACAGTTTTTATAGCAATTCCTGCTTTATCAGCAGAAAATTTGACTATTTATTTGTCGCCTTTAGAACTAAAAATTCCGATTGAATCTTTAGAAAAATTTGCTAAAAAAGGTGAATTAACACCAGAATTTGCCTTTTATGCTCAATTACTCCAACCAGAAGAAAAAAAAGAGCTACAGGAACTTTTGCAAAAACGTTTTGATGTAAATCCTAAGATTGTACAAGCATTTATAGAAGAACCTGTTGGAGAAGAACTCCTAAAACGTTTAGGTAAAATTTTGCAGACTGGAGATAATCAAAATGGTGGTGAAGCGCTGAAAATTGCCTTTAATCAAGCTGTGACAGATTCAGAAGGTTTAACTATTGTTAATTTACTCAAAAAATTCCCTGGTGATATTTTTATTGATATCGAAAGAAGTGTTAATTTAACCAAAGAACTATTAGAAAAATTTGTCGAAAATCGCTTAGTTTTAGCAGAACTGCAAAACCAAGCATATAACTTAGATTCTGCTGAGGAAAATATTAATGTTAATAGTTTACCAGACTTAAGAAAATTCGGCTCTTTTAGATGGGAAAAACAATCTTTAAATTTCAGAAATCCTAACCGCGGTCGGTCTTCTCCAGCAGATATTTATCTACCTAATATTTCGGGCAATGAATTAATTCCACTAATAGTAATTTCTCATGGTTTAGGCTCAGATAGGAATAGTTTTCTCTATCTTGCCGAACATTTAGTGTCTCATGGCTTTGCTGTAGTAGTACCCGAACATATTGGTTCTAGTGCTGAAAAAATTAAAGATATTTTTGCAGGTTTTACAAAACCTGTAGACGGAACAGAATTTATTAACCGCCCTCTAGATATTAAGTATTTGCTCGATGAATTAGAGACACAATTTAGCTCCGATCCAAAATGGCAAGGTCGGCTAAATTTTCAGGAAGTGGGAGTAGTTGGTCAGTCTTTTGGCGGTTATACAGCTTTAAGTCTTGCAGGTGCTCCAATCGACCTAGAGCAACTAAGAATAGACTGTAAATCAGAGGATACTAAATTTATCTTTAATTTATCCTTATTGTTACAGTGTCAGACTAGTAATTTACCTGAAGTTACATACAATTTAAGAGATGAAAGGGTAAAAGCAGCTATTGCAGTTAATCCTGTTAGTAGTAGTATTTTTGGAACTGAAGGCAAAGGTATAAGTGAAATTGAAATCCCAATGATGATTGTTGCTAGTACAGAAGATATATTTGCTCCTCCAATTTCAGAGCAAATATATCCTTTTATGCGCTTAACTACTCCAGAAAAATATTTAGTTATTAGTAAACCAGCAACACACTTTTCTTTTATTCAAGAAGAAGCAGAAGCTTCTGTAGAACTACCAAAAGAATTAATTGGCCCTAATCCCAAATTAGCTTATCCATATCTTCAGGTATTAAGTTTAGCTTTCTTTCAAATTTACGTTCATAACCAACCTAAATTATTGTCATATCTCACTAATTATTATATGCAAAATCTTACTCAAGAGGGGTTTGTTTTTAGTTTACTGAAGTCTCTCACAGAATCAGATTTAGAAGAGGCGATTAATAATTCTGTCAATCGAGTTAAAATAGAATTATAGATTTCATAATTTAGGTTAGGTTGATCTTGAGGATAATATAGAATTATCATAATTAATTATCATATGATCCGCTAAGTCATAAGTTTGAAGCTTGTCCCCTGGGGGGAGGCGGGGGTCAGGAAAAAGCAAGGATTTTAAGCGATCGCTTACAGTGCTTTTCGCTCTTGATGAACCACATCGCCATAAACAAAACCTAGTCGGGACGTTCAATACAACGTCCCGACAGTAGTTTACCGTGCAGGAAAACCGCTGTAAGTAAAACGATATTATGTATGATATTTATATTGGACTGACACACCTAAAATTGTAGGTTGGGTAGTAGCTTGCTTCCTCGTAGCAGTAAAGAGTGTTAGCGTTTGCTCCGCATTCCGAAGGAAAGCTTATGCTAAGGATAAACCAAAAAATAGTAAGTTTTTCGGTGTACCCCTCTTCCCCCTCTTCCCATACTTCCCATACTTCCTTTTAAGGCAATATTTTAGATGTGTCAGTCCACTACCCTCTGTCTTCTGTCCCTACTAGCTAAACCGAATTTGGTATTATATCTATTTTGACCAAACGTGATATTAAACAGAAAATAAACTCTACCAATTATAACGACAACCTAATAAGTTATATAGTTCTTCATTAGTAGGAACAAAATAGTTTTTCAACCTCTCTATTACTTCCTCATCACCAGGACTTTTGATATATTTTGCTACTGCATATTTCTGTTGTTGCAACTCCTTAATCATTTCTGGTGAGTATTTTTCAATACCTAGAAAATCAGTGACTTGATTAAGTACAGAACCTAAATTATCACAGAAATCTTCAAAATTCAAAACCAAGATATTATCTCGATCAAAGTATTGATAATAATTTTTAAGTTGGTAAACATACTTTCCTCGCTCTACATAATCGTAGGGATATTTTGCCTGATTTGATTCGGGATTTAGTTCTTGTTCTATTGCCTCCGCAAATGACCGCTCATCTGCTCTTTCCCTTAAATGACTCAGAGAATTACTAGAATAACTATGAAACATTTGCCATGCTGAATAAGCTCGATCAGCAGGATTTCTCAGGATAGAAATCATCTTAATATTTCCTAAATCATGCTGAATTCGCTCAGGAATATAAGAGTGGTAAAGATAACTTGGTGGTGCCTCAAATGTCAACTTATTTCCTTTCTGTAATTTCCAGGGAAAATGCCGTAAATACCATCCAATTCCTTTATTATAGTTTTCATCAACATCAAAGTAATAAGTCTCCCTCCAATTCCAAGTAACTAAAGTTTGAGGATGTTGAATTAAATACTTATATAGTGATGTTACTCCCGACCTTTGAGCGCCAATAATTAATAAATCTGGTTTTGACTTAAAAATTGGGTAAGTTTTATAGAGAATACTTTTAATTAACTGCTTCATTAGATTAGTCCCTTATTCTTCATGTATTCGCTTCAGTATATCACGAAATGGCTGCCAATCATCCTCAACTGTAATTGGTTCCCAGACTGATTCAATTACAGGTCGAATTAGACTTTGTTGCGGATTATATTGTGTTAAAATTTTCCCCATCTTCTTTAATTCATCGTTAGAATAACTTTGCAACAAATGATAATAATATTGTCGCCAAGGCTCGATTAAATCTTGCTGTTCAAAATCAGCAAAAATCTTACTAATATCATCACGCCAATAGGGAGAAAATAGTTGTCTCAATTCAAAAAAGAAATCGTGATATCCCACCTGAGAATCTGTGAGTATTTTTATAGTTAGCTGCAGTAACTTTTCTGCTTCTGGCTCTGGTAAATCTTCAAATCCCAACCTATTAATCATTAATTGGCGATATTCAGTCAGATAACAATCATCAAATTTTTCTAAAGCAGTCTTCATTTCTTGTTTATCAATAATTGCAGCTAAAGCATCCTGAAGTAGGTGCAAATTTGACTTACAAACTAATGGTTGGTGACTGTAACGATAAAGACCAGAATAATCAAAATAAGCTGCTGTAAATTTGGGGTCATAAGTGGGGATAAAAGCATAAGGGCCATAATCAAAACTTTCCCCAGTAATCGACATATTATCAGTATTTAATACACCATGACAAAATCCAGCAGCCATCCATTGAGCAACTAATTTAGCAACTCTTTCTACTAACTCTGCGTAGAATACAGAATAGCAATTATCCTGTTCCTTAAGATGAGAATAATAACAATCAATTACATGATCTAACAGACTTTTTGTCAAGTCTGGACGCTTGAAAAAATGCAGCCTTTCAAAAGTACCAAACCGGATATGAGAACGATTAAAACGCACCATCACCGATGAGCGAGTCGGAGAAGGTTCATCCCCACGCCATAATCCCTCCCCAGTTTCAATCAAACTCAAGCACCGAGAAGTGCGAACACCATGACGATGCAACATTTCGGCTGCCAATACCTCTCGCACCCCACCTTTGAGAGTTAGTCTACCATCAGCACTGCGGGAGTAGGGTGTTCTCCCCGATCCCTTAGTCCCAAAATCATATAATTCACCATCTACCCCACGGACTTGACCATAAAGAAAACCCCTACCATCACCCAAATAAGGATTATATTCACCAAACTGATAGCCATGATAACGTAGGGCTAAAAAAGGTCCAACACAATGAAATTTACCAAAAGCTTCGATAAAATGCTCATCCTTAACATCTTCAGCATTTAGACCTATTTTTGGCAGTAATTTATCATTACGAAATCGTAAAATATGTTGGGGAAATTCAGCAGCAAGTACCTCATCATAATAGTCACCACCTAAAGCTTGGATGGCAGATTCATAGTTAAGCGAAAGGAAAGGATTAGACATTATTTACCAAATCAAAAGTAACTACCTGGATGAATCCGAAGGATTCCTATTAAAATAGTTTTTTATAATATTTCAATACATCAATACATTAAGTTTTTCTCAACTATAATTTTTCTGATAGCTAGGATTTTATTATAATATTACAACTATGTACATTTTAATTTCCATCGGACAACAACTTGATGATTGTGATTTTTCACTGAATAATTAATAATTAAATAATTGAGAATTTGGGTTGAAAGCTGACCCTTTCAAGGAGACAAAAATAATTTTTTTTCCTTAAGGATCAATCATATCCATTTTTAGGGAGAGGTAATTATTCATTATCCATTATCCATTATCCATTATTCATTAATTAACCCGTACCTGTAACAAAGGCGTGGGGTTTATAGCCGAATTTTTCTACTAAATTCCTCCCCAAAAATGGTCAATAGCAAGAGCATTAATATCCCTAATTATCAGGCAGAAGGTTACACTTTGCAAGTGACATCAAAAAATAGGAAATAAATTATTATCAGGTTTAAACTTCTGTTTTGATGCTATTATTCTGCCATATTTGTGCAAAACAAAATCTGTGTTTTGCCTTTCTGATTCAAAATTTTTTAGCTGTTTGGGCAATAGGGTCAAATTCAAATCGTTCTGAAGATTTTGTTTCACCGTAAATATTCAAAGTAAATGTAGGTTCATCTCCAATTACTTCTATATTATGAATAGCATCAGAAGTAAAACTAATTAAATCTCCAGGTTGTAAGATTTGCTCTCCGACTCGTTCAATTTTATATTTATTATCTGATTCAGGAGTCCGTTTCCAGAAAGTATTTTTTTCTTGACCTTTTAATACTGCTACTATTCCCCAAGTGCCATGATTATGAATTGTTGACATTGTTCCAGGCATGAATTTGACTGTTTGTACAGTTAGAGGAAATCCTAATTCATCGTATAACAAAATAACCGAAGTACCAGTTCTTTCGCAAGCTTCTGGCTCTTGAGTTCGCAACCAATATGAATTAATCATAAATTGTCGGACTAATACTCGAATTTTTGGCAGACAACTAGCTTCATCTATGGCATCTTTTAGAGTATCTTCTAGTTCAGTTAAAAACCGATAAAGTCGATAATTTTCTCTTAATAATTTCCATTCATTCAAAGTTTTACAAGGTTGACATTGACCGTCTCCAGTCAAAATCCAATCTTGATTTTTCATATTTATTTCTCCTCTGCTGTTTGTATATAGTTATAATTTAGTTAACTACAAGTGGTGAGAATTGAATCAAAATATTTATTATTATATAGCTAGAGTTGCTGCTATAATTATAAGAAAAATATGAAGTTTTATCTAGGACTTGGAAATGTGAGTTTTACAAGAATAATTGACATTTTACTGTTACGGATTTTACAAATATCTGTAGAAATTGAGCTGATGATGGTGAAGAAAAGAGACTAGATATTAATCTAAAGTTTATAGTAGAATTTTGTGAGTGGCGATCGCCCAGCGCTGTACTGTACTATCTGTACTATCGCAAGATTTCAATTCCCTCTCATATAGAACCCATTTGAGATTTATTTAATAAAGCAAAGAGTTAAGAAAGATAGAGGGAAGTGTGGGAGGTGTGGGAGGTTTTGGGAAGTGTGGTAATTTTAAGACAATTCTAATTCACTGACTTTTTGCACTTTTCCAGCAAGAGATTGGCGCACCCATACGGCTTTGTTGCATTACAGTGGGGACAACTAAGTGTTTGACTACTTTCCACCCATTCATAATCAACATCAGTGGGTGGCAGTATGAAAGAAAATTATAGGGATGGCAGTTTGAATTTACTGTTGCATTTTGGGCATTTTCTCTTAGTCATTTGATTTGTTTGTTTGTATTTCTCTTCTCAATTTTACTATCAAATGAAGATTAATTAAGTTTACGATTTCCTATCATAAAAGCAAATTTAAACAGCTTATAAAATTATTGATTTTAACTTAATTCCTAACTATTACTTTCTATATATCGACGTAAGATTTCATTAATCATAGTTTTATACTCCTCAGTTTGCAATCTAAACCATGCCATCACATCAACATCTAACTCTATTAAATTTTGCACTTGGGAACTAGGTATTCTGAGAATCACTTGCTCAAAACATTCCTTAGTTATATAGAATCCGGTTCAACGAGTGTATGTTCATAATAGAGTTGTTGGGAATTAAGCACCAAAAATGGCTAAAACCCTTATCAGTAAATGCTTACAGCGCTTTTGGAGCGGAAAAGTATGAAACCCTTATATAGCAAGCTTTTGAGCATTTTAAATTTTTATTTCCAAACAACTCTAATTTTTAAATTACTTCAAGCCTTAAATCTCCCCACCTCCCTATCTCCCCATCTCCCCATATCTCTCAACTATGTAATAAGTATTCAACCGGATTTGATAGCGAGGAATATCAGAACAATCAATCTCTTCATCTGTCATCTTCTCTAGTCCATCCCAATCAGTACAAGAGGTATTGTTCAAATCGTTGACCCTCATATCTGTTTGCCTTTCTTGCTGAAATAATTCGGATTGTATCACCTCGCCTTTCTGTCCAGACGACATACGATAAACTGTTAACAGACAGATATCTAAACCAGACATAAAAAAAATGACACGACTAAAACGTTGGCAATTAATAATACTCGCCCTACCCATCGCTGCCATCATCGGATTTTTCATGGTATCCGCAGGATTGCAAATTCATCAGTGGGGTATTAACTGGATCTGGGGAATATTCATCCTCATATTTGTGGGATGGCGTTTGCTCCTCGTCAAATGGACTAGACCTGCACGAGAACAAATGGAAACAGTTATGGCAGAAGTTAATAAACATATAGAAACTGAAGAAACTACAACCCTACCCACAGAAAACGATGTCACCAAACAAGTAGAAACCAAACTCCAAGAAATAATCAAATCATCCCGCAACGACCCCCCATTCTGGGAAGACTGGCAAAAGTTCTGGGAACGTTGTCAAACAGTAGTAGTTGCTGTTGCCAATGCTTACCATCCTGAAGTCAAATATCCCCTACTCAATATCTACATTCCCCAAGCTTACAGTTTGATTCGTGGAACAGTAGATGACATGGATAGGTTTATGCAAAAATTATCCCCCACCCTAAATCAAGTCACAGTAGGGCAAGCATATCAGGGATATGAAATCTACCGCAAATTAGAACCCTCAGCCCGGAAACTTTTGCGAGCTTGGAGTTGGGCACAATGGCTACTAAACCCCGTGGCAGCAATAGCCAAAGTTAGTAGTAAGCGTTACAGCGACCAAGCGAATCAACAATTGTTGATGAATTTCAGTCAGTTATTACGAGAGACAGCTTTACGCAATTTGTCTAAACAGGCGATCGCTCTCTACGGGAACACAACCATTTCTGATGAAGCAATATCTCTTCCTTCCCCCGCTATCCCGAAAGCAGAAACTCAAACCCTGCAACAAATTCTCGAACAAGCTGAACCTAACGCCACCGTCGAGCAAAAACCCGTTAATATTCTGTTAGTGGGGCGTACCGGAGCTGGAAAAAGTAGTTTGATCAATACTATATTTCAAGCAGACCGCGCTGAAGTGGATGTGTTGCCGAGTACGGACAAAATCAAAAATTATCAATGGCAAAGTCAAACCGGAGAAACTCTCGACCTCTGGGATACCCCTGGTTATGAACAAGCTAACCGCACTGACTTGCGAAAATTAGTGCTTGACTATGCTCAAACTGCAGATTTATTATTGTTAGTTACTCCTGCTCTCGATCCAGCGCTACAGATGGATGTAGATTTTCTCCAAGACATGAACAGGGAAATTACAGATTTGCCAGCTATTGTGATCACAACGCAAGTTGACCGTTTACGCCCGATCCGAGAATGGCAACCACCTTATGATTGGGTCTGGGGAAAAGGTGCTAAAGAAAAGTCTATTCGGGAGGCGACTCAATATCGAGCTGAAATATTTGGAGAATTTTGTAGTCAAGTTTTGCCTGTCGTTACGGGGGATATTAAAACTGGTAGGGATGCTTGGAATGTTGATGCTATCTCTCTGTCTCTAGTAGAAGCTATTGCTCCGGCGAAACAATTACGTCTGGCTCGGTTTTTGCGCGATCGCGAAACTCGTGTTGTTGCTGCTGCTAAAATTATTGACCATTACACTTTTCAAATGGCGACGACTCAGGGGTTAACTGCTTTGTTGAAAAGTCCGGTGTTGCAGTTTATTTCTACTATGACAACTGGTTCGCCTACTTTAGCTTATTTGTTAGCAGAAAAAATTCCTGTTGAAGAATTGCCAGTAGTTATTGGTAAGTTGCAGATGGCTTACGAGCTATTTTCCCTATTGAGTGGGGATGGAAATATGCGTAATTTTGATTTGCTTGCACTTTGGCCTTTATTATTAGAAAATCCCTCTTCTCCAGACCGTAATGCTTGGGCTTTCGGTCATGCTTTAGTGGAATATTGGATACAGGATTTAAGTATTGAAAAAATGCGATCAAACTTTAATAATTATCTTGAGTAAGGGTAAAATATTATGGTGAAAACTAATTTATTATTCCGAAAAAAATTAACACTTACCGAAAAATTATGCTCCCCCACCTCCCCCTTTTAAGCTATCCCTGATCAGGAACTCCGCACCACCCTTTTGTGAAACGGGAGGTGGGGAAAAAAGCCTCTAATTAAATCAGTTAACTCTCCTCAAATCTACATTTAACGGCAAATAGATAACTTCCATATTTCCATCTTTTGTCTAGGTTTTATGTTAATAAAAATGTTTATAATGCATAGCCATTTTAAGGGGAAATCAGAGGAAATTTTCCAGCGTTGCTGAATCAAGGTATGAAAATAAAAACTCAACAATCTAGAATACTTACTATTTAATAGTTTAGCGATCGCTAATAAATATAAATCATACCCCAAATCAGCAACGCCAATTTTCCTTTTAGTCAATCCTCTTAATTTTTGAAGAGAAATAATTGTTAATTATTAATTGTTGAAATTCATCTATGTTGATCATATATCATATGATGTTAACTTTAGTGCCACAACAAACATTCTAATATCTTGAGAGCAGTTGTAGTTAGACAGAAAGCGATCGCCACTTTTAAAGATTTTGTTGTCGCAACCAAGTCTCTGCCCAAGTTGCATCCTTTTCTGATAATTGTGGTACTGGTTTTTGAGAGTAATCTATTTTTAAATCGTAACGACCAGCATCATAAATAGTAGTTAATAAACCTTGTAAATCTATAATTGGTTCTGTATCTTCTGGGCGTAATGGTAATGGAAATTCAGGGATTTTATTTTGGATATTAAAGGCATATAGTTCGGCTCTTGGACGTTGCTTTTTCCGACTCACTAAAATTCGATAATGAGTTTTATTTTTATCATTTGAAATAGGCATTCGTTGACCGCGACGCAGTAAATCTATTTCGATAAAATTAGTTGAACTATCTAAAACTTTTTCTCTTTTTTCTAGATACATTTCTCTACCTTTTCCAGCTCTTTTATTCGCAGGAGATAATATTTCTATAGCAGTTATAACTTCCTTAGTTGCTACTTCTTGAATTTCCAAATATCCTTGGCAAATAGTTATAGGTATTGGCAGAGTTACTGTTATAGGTTTTGTGGAAGGTTCTGTTACTGCAAGTTGAGATTCTGTAGAATTTGATGTGTTAATCTGGCTTTCTTTTGACACTACTGAAATATCAGGAATATCTGCAAATAAAGATTCTATATCTTTTTCTTCATAGATTCTTACTTGTAGGGAAACGAAATATTTAGGACTTAGTTGGGCAGATAATAAGTCAGCCATTTTTACAGTTAAATATAGATGTAATCCCGGCCATAAATCGGGATGTTCTAAATAGGGGTCCATACCTGGAAATGGGGATGGCATAATTTTTTCTCCTTTGAGCGATCGCTAGTTTTTTCTGTATTTTACATCATAAAAAAAGGGTAGGCATTACACCTACCCTAATCTATTTTATCATGGTAATTTCACCTTAGCCATGAGTCATTACCATGACTTATGATTCTCATTATTCTGACCATTTGTGATTTCCATTGCTTGGTTTAACATCCAATTTTTGGCTTGGGAATCTTGGCTATTTGAGATGATATTTTTTGTGTGACGCACTTGTTCAATTGCTTCTAGAAAGTCGTTCATTGTCGAAACATTTCCTTCATTTTCAGAACTTCGGGAGGCAGTTTTTAAGACGACTTTCTTAATCAGTGTTTTAATTTCTCTGGGTGAGAAGTCTTCAGTTAAATCTGCTAATCTTGCTAAGGAAATATCTGAGGCAAGAGGGTGTTTTTTTGATATATGAACTTCAAAAATGCGTTGCCGACATTGTACATCTGGTAAGCTAAGAGAAATAGCATCTAGGCCACGATCTACAAAGGCAGGGTCTAAAACTTGAGCGTTATTTGTGGCTACTATTACTAGGCCAGAAAACTTTTGTATTTCCGCTAAGAGAGTATTTACAGAGGAGTTTATACCTCTGGAAGCACTATCTTCGGGGTTAGATAAACGCTTGCCTGCTGCTGTATCAACCTCGTCTAGAAAAACTATGGCATCTTGCTTTTCTGCCTCGGCAAAAATTTTGCAAATATTCTGTTCTGTTTGACCTACATATCGACTAGAAAATTGTCCGTTATTAGCTTCTAAAATTTTCTTACCTAGAGCTTTTGCTATGCCATGGGCAATACTTGTTTTACCAGTTCCAGGAAGACCTTCTAATATAATCATCCCTGAGACATCATCATAACCCCATGATTTGATTAAGCCTGTTTTTTGAGACAAATTTAGGACTTCTTGAATCCGTTTT
>JAAUYJ010178794.1_pt1 | contig 17033 bp, 22 predicted proteins | sample 7278031 | NCBI WGS metagenome assembly JAAUYJ01 (sample SAMN14350222, study PRJNA611818) | marine sediment metagenome | isolation source: surface marine sediment (1.8m) | place: French Polynesia: Moorea | collected 2018-08 | reverse complement strand
GCTTTGTAGTCACCACGTTGAGAGGCTCGATAAATTCGTTTTTGCAACTTGAATGATGCTCGTTCTAGCTTGCGCCAGTTGAGCATATTCCATTCCGCCGTAGTCTTTAAATATGGTTGACTTAGTAGTTGACCATTAGGGGTAAGAGATTCAACCAATTCCATTGCAGATATCCGAAACAGGTCTAACTCAGTATCAGGAAGATGGTACTTCTGACAGTGTTCCCACTGTTGTTTTGTCGCTACCATGTCACCAAAGATGAATTCAGGCTGAGAATATTGATAATCTGAATCCCAAGATTGCTCTTTGGGAGTGAATTCGATGGTTATGATGATGTCTTTGTCTATTTCAGGTTCGGTGCGATATTCGGTGTAAGGAATACCGCCAGCTTCTATGGGTAGTCAAACAGGGCTGCATACTAGGTGTGGCTACTTGGAAATATACAGAGGAAACCAAAGGTGTAGATGACTTAATCAAAAACAAAGGAATTGAGGAGTTTGAGAGAATTATGGACGAACTACAGCCATTTAAGGAGTGGTTAAAATCAATTGCAGCTAAAGATAAGAATGATGAGGTTTTATTAAGACTCAACTTTATTTTAGTAATAACAGCAATTTACGGCTAAAAAATTATGTTCGATAATGTAGCTAAATTTTTAGCTTAGAACTACCAAGAGTGACTTCCCTCTCGTGGATTGAGAGGTGAACCAAAAGGGTTAGCGGTTAGAGGGTGTGACTCTTTCACTGATTTTAATCGAGATTGCTTTAACTGGCTTTTATTTAAGTTCGTGACTCAGTATCAACTGCTACACTTATAAGTAAGCACTGAAGGTTTAGGTTATGAACCACAGAGATTTGCCTAGAGTCCTAGTAGCAGGTGGGACTGGATATATCGGCGGTGGTGTCTTGGAAATTCTACAGCAGCAGGGCTTTTGGGTACGGGCTTTGTGTCGCGCTCCCCATCGTCTGCGAGAACCTTCTCACTGTGATGACATTTTTGTGGGTCAAGTGACTCGCCCTTCTACTCTTAAAGGTCTTTGCCAGGGAATTGATGTGGTGTTCTCTTCCATTGGAACTCGTTCGTTGCGCCGAAAGCCGACATTCTGGGAGGTAGATTACCAAGGCAACTTAAATCTTCTGGAGGCAGCTAAACAAGAAAATGTCAAGCATTTCATTTTCGTTTCTGTGGTTCGTGGGTCAGAGATGGCTCGTTTGTCTGCTATTGCCGAAGCCAGGGAGAAAGTTGCACAAGCGGTTAAGGAATCGGGAATGGATTATACTATCTTTGCACCTACTGGCTTCTTCAACGACATGGCAGAGTTTTTCTTCGCTGCCCAAAAACGAGGAGTGATTCGTCTGTTTGGCGAGGGACTGGGTCGAATCAACCCGTTGAGTTCCCTAGATTTTGGGGAGGAGGTTGCCAGGGCAATCTTAGCATCGGAACGGAGAAATACGGTGAGAGAGGTGGGAGGTTGCGAGACATTCACCCACCGACAGATCGCTGAGTTAGCCTTTCAATCCCTGGACAAAGAGCCTCGCATCTATTGCTTATCTCCCTGGGTAATCAGTCTGGGAGCTACTCTCTTACGTCCCTTTAATTACAATGCCTATGCTCTTTTTAAGTTCTTCGAGTTTATTGCTAGCACTCCAGACGTAACGGGAGAGGTACTTGGCTGGCGACGCTTAGAGGATTTTTTTGCCAATCTAGCTCAGGGGATGTCGCTGGTCTCAGCAGAGCGAGCCTTATGCCTGCGGAGAAGCTCAAATCAACCTCAAGATTCAACTACACTGAAAGCCGTTGAGGTAAGCTCCCAGGTCAGTCAGTTAGCCAAAACCAAGCTTCGCGCTCGGTTCGAGCAATTTGCCCAGTTAAGGGCAAAGTACGGGACAGCTAAAGCTATAGAGATGCTACGAGAGGGGTTGCCAGAGAGACAGAAAACCCTGATGAATCCATTTATTGCTCTCGTACCTTTAGCGGAGGGCTTCCGCCGTTCTATTCCTATTTTTGAGCAGTTGGGTATGGAGATGGAAGTCGTGGATCTCTCCAACCAGGGCAAGGATGGAGTGCTGGAAATTCAGCGAGTCTGTCCCTATCGGGAACTGGCAGCAGAATTTGGGCTGTCATCCCCATGCCAAATTACCTGCGACCTTGAAGTGGAAGCAATTCAACAGGCATTCCCCGATCTAAAAGGGCGGATACTTAGTAAGTTGGCTAGGGGAGATTGTGTCTGCTTGTTTAAATACGAGCGTGAGGTAAACTCCACTGCCTCCCATGATGGCAAGTGAATCAAATCGTCACCGAACAAAGGAAAATTATTCTTTTAAGGAAGAGCGTGAGCCATAGTTTGATTCAGCCTCCTCTGAAAATATAGCCAGAGAGAGTAAAAGACTGGTAATTGTCAAGCCCCTGAGTGAGTATCATTATTACTCACTGCTTGTTTGTTTCCTATAATTGAGTCTGGGCGACCCGCTTCGCGGTTGCTGATAGCACCGCTGATTATCTAGAATACCGCGACAAAGTATCTATCACGCTCGATTTTAGTTGATGTCATGGCTTTTGATTTGGGGGATATTGACCGTCGTTCCAAGATGCGCGTGGCTAATATCTTGACTTGTCTGAAGTGGGAAAAAGTAGGTCAACAGAAATACCAGGGTCAACGGCAAGTAGTCTGGAAACCGACTACACCACCCCCTGGGGTAGAAGAGGTATTGGAAGCTGAAAGTAATTCAGGGCAAGGGATATCTAGACCTACTATACCTACTACACCCAACTGTAATAATATTTCTGAAAATGTTTTTGCCCTGAAAAAAGAACAGGAGAATAAGGTGATTTCCATCAAAGAATGTACCAGTAAATTAAGCTAAGTGTTTTATCTGTCTTGTTGAAAATTGGTATAACCTTTCTCAGAAATTACTTTATTTTTGAACAAGGCCGTTAAAAGCAAATCCCCTAATTCTTGCCAAGATTTTCGCTCTGGTAAGGTCAGGGCTTTGATTCCAGTTAATTTTTCCACCAATTGTACCCCTGCACTGGTGCTGGTAGCTACCCCGGTAATTAGATCTGGTTGCAATCCAAATCCTTGGCTGACTCCCACTACGGCATAGGGATCAGAAGCACAGAGAATAGTATAGTTAATCTGGGAGCGCATTTCTTCGAGGACAATTGCCCCATTGTAGGGTTCCAAAGGAGATGCACCTGCTTCAGCAACTACTACATCTGGTTTGCTGGCAGCAATTTTAGTTAATAGTTGGCGTAAGCGTTGGCGAAATTTTTCTGGTTCACAGATTGAAGATGGTAAACCCACATCGACAAAATCAAAGATCTGATGAGCACCAGCATCCTGCATTGCTAAAATATCTCGATAACGCCCTGCCCCAGTCAATTTGGCTCCAATTACTTTCAAACCCATTTGCCGTAGTAGACGGATGATTACTCTAGCTGCGGTGGTTTTGCCAGCTGACATGGAAGTACCAATAATCATGATTGTGGGACATTGGTAGGGCTGTTCTGGCAGAGGATTAATAAAATTATCCATCGATAACTTCTGTCCATCCCGCAGTAAATGACCTTGATAGAGTAATGATGGAGGAGAAGACCAGAGATAGGAAACAGAAGTAGCTTTGCCAAATAACCCAGCTGCGGTCAAAGCATGGAGAGAATTATCTGAAGGAATATCCTGCCAATCACCGACAATTGCTAAGGTTGCCTGTCGTACCCCGAAGGCCCCGATAATTTGCTCTCCTGGCAGTAAATTTGCCATTCGTCCATTAGTTAGTTCAACTCGGGATGAAGGATTGAGTGGCGGTATCACCTTACCTAGCACATAATCCCCAGTTGCCCACTGCGCGCGCGGTAGAGATTCAACCTCAAAAGGAACGGAATCGAGATCGGCAATTCGGGTTAGGGAACTCAAGAAATATTGATTGAACATGGTTTTTACCCTTAAAATTTTATGTTTAAACTTAAATACTTAAACTAGGGCTTGAAATCAAGCCTGCAAGTAAGGCAGCCCGATCTACCATCTGCTCTAGAGAAACAAACTCACCGATGGCATGAGCTCCATCTCCCACAGCTCCTAACCCGTCTAGGGTAGGGGTATAAAGACTCGTGGTATTGCCATCGGAACCTCCTCCAGCCGTAGTTTCCTCTAATTTCAGTCCCAACCCGAAGCCAATCTCTTGTGCCAGTAACCAGAGTTGTTCACTACCTGGGTTTTTTACCATTGGGGGTCTGCCAAATCTGCCTTCAACAATGATTTGACTGCCGGTCGTCGTAGGTTGAAGTGAGCGAATTGCGGTCTCAATCCGCTGGGCATCATCGGGACTAGGCACCCTCACATCGACTACTGCTTTAGCTTCTGGGGCAATAACATTGGGACGTAATCCACCATCAATAGTACCTACGTTAACGGTAATCCCTCGTTGAGGATTATTGAGGGCAAATAACTGCTGTACAATAAAAGTCAGTTCTAGGATGGCACTTATTCCCTTCTCTGGATCTAAACCAGCATGGGCAGCTTGACCAATTGCCCGAATAACGAATCTACCCACACCTTTGCGCTGAGTTTTTAATTTTCCCTGCAAACCCAGAGAGGGTTCCATTACTAATGCTCGATCAGCCTTTTGGGCTAGTCTTTGAATGTAGGGGGTAGATTCCCAACTGCCAATCTCTTCATCGGAGTTAATAAATAGCACCGGACTTACTTCTGGTGACAATTCCAGAGCAGTGATCGCTTCGAGGGCAAACAAGGTTAACACTAATCCTGCCTTCATATCGTAGGCTCCTGGACCGAATAATTTACCCTGATGAATTTTCAAAGGCATTTGCTCTAAAGTACCCAAGGGCCAAACTGTATCGCAATGTCCCAATAGGAGTTGGTAGGGTTGTTGCGGACGACGCTCGCGGGCAATGCCTAATAAATGCCCCCCAGTTTGCTTTCCTGGTAGATAACGTACCCGATAACCTCTTTGTCTCCATTCCTGTCGCAGAATGGTTAAAATTGGTTTTTGGGCAGTAGGTACGGAGGAAGGCGATTCAGCGTTTACTAACTGGGCAAGTAAATTAATCATCTCCTCTTGACGACCATGGAGATATTCCCGTAAATTCCGCGTAGTCTGAAGAGAAATGCTTGTAGTCATTTGATGTTCCTTAAAAAACATTGACAGAGCAATGCCTATAGATGAAATCCTTCATGAAAAGGAAAAGAATAACTTTCGGTAATTTTGGCATAGCGTCCTGGAGAGAGATAAGCTAACAGGGGATTTTGATGTAATAGATCCTGATCATCTAAATCAGATAGGCGTAAAGCCGTTTCCTGTACCTGTACCGCGATTATTTGGCCTGCAATCAGACTATTTTCTCCAAAACCATCGATAATTTGCGTTAATTCACATTCTAAGTTCAAATAAGCTCCCTGGAGAAATACCCCATCGATGATGGTGGCAGGTTGAGTGGGAAGGGCAGCTAAACTGGGTTTAGTATCAGTGGAATCACGGGGTGCAGCAGCAAGACTCGCCAAAATTACCTCATCTGGAGACGGAAAACTAACTGTAAATGACCGTTCTCGGTCAATATTTTGATAAGTGCGATGGCGGGGAGTACAAACAAAGCCAAAATAATTGGACCAACCCAAAGGCATTGCCATATGTTTCGGTGCTAGGTTATATTCCCCATTTTCTTCCTTTGTCCCTACCACAATCAGAGGGGCAACACAAAAGCAACGTTCCCACCAAGGTTGATTCAAGTCCAGGGTAATGAGGTTTTCAGTCATCTTCTCACCTTTGTTCAAAATCAAACTGTATTGCATCAGTTCTAGTTCATTTCATATTTTCTGGGCAAGCCATCAAAGTGTAATAGCCTGTGATTCCTGACGGGGGTACGACAGTTCTAGACTATACTCTGTATAGGTTTCATAGCCCGAGCGACCTTGGAGATAAAATGGCGGTTTATTGATAGCAGTTCTCATTAGTTTTTCGACCCATTCCCAACATATATCCGTAGTTAATATCCGTGTAGAGCCATACATTAACTACTAAGCCTCAACTTAAGATGAGAATGGAGCTTCCGCACTCAATTAAAGATAAGACAACTCTAGCTTTTGCACTGCTAATTGTTTTTACTAACTCGCATCTTCGGTTTCCAAGCTAGATAAATACTGATTGATCGCTTCTCTAATCACATCTGGCACAGTACATTTATTCTGTTTAGCTAGATTTTTAAGTTGATGCTTCATAGTTGGGTGCATTAACACCTTAACCTGTTCCGATAGCGGTTCATCTCTACCGTAATTAAATCGATATTTAGTTCCAAAATCTGGATTACCGCCTGGTCTTGACATCTTAAATTTTTAACTGAATATTCTTAATTATAGTTTGGTACCACGTTAAAAAATGTAAATTAAAATTGTTTCTAGCGAAGTACCTCGCTATTATTAATAGGTACAAAGAATAAGAAGCGATCACAAGAAGGGTAGCAACCATGTGCGATCGCTCTTTTCAACCTACATTGAGGTTAATGATGTATAAACATTATATCCAAATTGATCAAATCCAACGAGAAATAGAAGCTGAAGTTGCTTTAAACCAAAAATCATATATACAATCTGAAGCACCAACAGGACTATATAGTAAAGGCTGGTTTGATGGGCTGATTGGAGATAAACCAAGATATCGAGAGCTTGAGCCATACTGCTTGGGATACAAAGAACGGAAATCAGGAATATTAGTGTAAAAAGAAAGGAAAATTTTATCTAACGACTTTTAACCAAACCAAGCAAGTAGATAATCTCTGTTTGCTTTTGTCTTGTTTATTTAATTAGCGACCAGGAACTAGCTACGTTCGGAGTCAGTTCCAAGATGTCATTTATCCGTTCACAAAAATACTGACTGAAAATGCAGACATCAAATAATGATGCAGTAGTCCCAATTGACACTACTGTGGAAATATCTCCTGCCTATTCTAAGGAGATCGCTCTTTCGACACAGCATAATCGACTAATACAATATTTTAAAGCGATCGCTAAAACTACCTCTCACTATCAAGCAATGGTAGGAGGGGAATCATGACTACTGTAGTAATTCAACCTCAAGAAAAGACCTCCTCTTTATCCCCATCAGACTACAAACATTGCTGTGACTTGCAGAAGTTTCTTCATCTGATAGGAGGGGGTGGAAGTGGTAAATCTACCTTTACCAATCTTCTAACAGCCCTAATAGGGGAAGAAAACACAGTTACGATAGATTTATCTGATTTAGAGGACAAACATGAGAGAGCGCGGATTTTCGGCAAAAGGTTAGTGGTGTTGCCAGACCAGGACAAAGCACCGAAAAAACTCAGTAGTTTTAAAAGGTTAACTGGTTGCACCGTCGTCAAATAATGATTCCTTTTGATTACCAATGTCCCAAGCACAAGAAGCGGGATTTGATGAAGGAGTTTGAGCCAGAGTTAGGAGCATTGACTAGTTATCTGCTGAGTATTCCATCTGAAAGAATAGAAGCAGTATTGAAGGGATTGGGTTCTAGCAACCTCAATTCTACAGTCTGGGAATCTCAGATGAGAAGTGATGGGCTGGCAGCATGGCTTAATGATTGGGTAGTCCAAGATTCAACTGCATCGGTAAGAATTGGAAGCAATAGTAAGGAATGGATGAGTGAAGAAGATTATGATGCTACTCGTAGTACTTTGTATGGCAGCTATGCTTTATATTGCCGTCAAACCAATCTTAGTGCCAAATCCCCCCAGAAATTCTCCGCAGAGTTGTTGGAATTGGGTACGAGTATAGTAGGCTGGTCGATGGAAAAAGATCGAGTCAAAATCGTTCTTTTTTCCCTGGAAAGTTCTAGATTACAACTAACTGATGCAGAATTAATTGAATTTAATAAATATTTGAAAAACAAAGTCTTCAAGTTAGGGGATAATAGTTATGTTCCAAAATCTAATAAATTGGAGTGTTAATAATACTATTACCTTCTTTTCTTTGGTAGTGATTCCCATGTAGTGAAATAAGAGTGGTGATATTGGCAACACTCCTGTACTCGCTGTTGCTTATACAGTAAGTTGTAAAGGAGGTATAAATATTAAAAATACTGGTTCTATTGAGTACATTAATCGTCTCAAAAAAGAACAAGCAAAATCCACTAAAACATATCTATTAAGAGACAGGATATATGAGATCTATTTGGGTATTAAGTATGGATATAGGTCGCGCAGTGGGTGGAAAAATTAATGAGAACTACTCTTAATACACTGCCATTTTATTAAAGAGGTTTGAGAAGCTCAAAAACTTATACAGAGCAAGCGCACCTGTGCGCTTGTCACCCCGCCAACACAGAATTCCTAATCATACCACGAAAGATTTTTGCAAGAGTTCTATTACAACCATATAAAAAAATATTCCCATTGCTACTTAGGGCTTTTCCCCACTGTTGCAACTGGTTTTTGTAATTCTTAATATTGCTATCGTCTAGGTTTGTATTCCCTAACTGTAAACTAGCTGAATTGCCACGAGAAAGAATTTCTAAACTGTCGAGATCACTATAGTTGCCTAATATTTCTGTAATGTTTTCAATCCCGTTACTATTAGCATCTAAAATAACTACTTTTGTCCCTAGTTCAACACTATTAACTAAAGTTTGATAGTCTGCAACGTTGGGGTCAAAGAAAAGTATTGAGGAAGGTTTTTGATTGTTAGTCATGGATTATTCTCGAATATTTATAATCAGTTAGTTTGCGTTCAGATTGAATTAACCTCTATTGAGTTATCAGTGGAGAATCAAAAAATTTCGCAGTAAGAGAAACTTTATAGCAATTCTTGTGACGAGTGAATTACAATACTATAATTAGCTAGAAGATATTATTTTTCCATAAAGCATCAGTATTAATCTAAGTAAAGAAGTTTCTCTTTTCAGTAGTGTCGGAACTTTTGAGGAGAAAATTAGCTAAATCAATGTCATTTTTACGTCACTTTAAACCTAAATTTCAATAAGTTCTTATCATTTCCACCATAGCCATAAAGCCTGTCATGTTCTGAACCGCCAGAGAGGGTGTCATTTCCTGAAGTGCCGTGATAAGTTGCCATTTTTAATGCTCCTACTAATTCAACTTTCTTTGTAATAGAGGCAAATATTTTTTGAGCTTGAACTTGGGACTTTTCACCTATTGAACAGTTCAAGATTATTTGCCAATATTTAATCTTTTTTTATCTAGTCCCCAGTCCAATTCTGGCTTTTTATATCTTTATAATCTCTTCAAAGTCGAAAATTAGTGGCTCAATGTAGCTCAGTTTTTGGCTCAGTTTTAACTTACTACCTGCCTTGAGGTTGAAGTTTTGGCTGAAAGAAGGGAGGAAATATGTTGAGGCAAGCGGTGCCGAAGGCAGAGCGCGAAAGCTGGTCGCCTTACCAAGCGAGAAAATGAAAGAGCGAAACGGTGGTATCTTCTTTATCCCAGATGTTAATAAGAAACTTAACGTAACGAAAATATCACGATCGCCTGTACTGCCACTAGTTAAAATATCAGCTTCTCCAGTACCTTGATAAGAGAAAGAACTATCAACTAAATAGTCATTGCCACTGCCTCCAGTCAAAGAGTCATTTCCAGCATCTCCATAAAGACGATCATCTCCAGAGTCTCCATATAATTTATCATCATTGAGGTAAATTCGCCGTCTGGTGAGGCTTTCACCCCTTTTTGATAGGGAAAAATTGTCAAAGTCCCGCTAATAAGATGTTCTCAAAGCGATTATAAGTCTGAGGCAGAATGTTACTTAATTCCTCATTCTCAGCTTCAATAGTTTTCATGGCTTCATTTATCGCTTTCCCTGTATCCTGACTCTCTGGAAGGTTAACTAGATAAGAAAAACGAGCTATATCGGGTAAATACATTACCCCTCTTGCTTGATAGTCTGCTTTAGATACACCACGCCTTCTAGGACGTTTCGCCGAAACGTCCCTACAGTTTAATTCTTGTTCTGCTTTGGAAAACCGATAATCAGCGTAACGCAGGAAGATTAGCCCCAAAACAGGTACAGAATACTCATCTCGATAAAGCAATAATCCTAAATCCATAAAATTACGATTCAGGTAATTGCGATCGCGCTTTTATTGCGATCGCCCAATCTTCAAGAGTATGAATTACTAATACTTTTACTGGAGAATCTTCGGTAGCAATGTTTTCATCTACAGGAGAAGCATTATTTTTAGTTAAATCTAATTGCAAACCTAAATAGGTTAATCCTTCACAAGTTTTTTCGCGGAGGATAACAGCATTTTCTCCTACTCCAGCAGTAAAGACTAAAACATCTAAACCGTTGAGACTAGCAACCATTGCACCTATAGCAGTTTTTAGGCGATGAATATAAATATCAAAAGCTAGCTGTGCTTGTGGATTACCATCGGATATCCCTTTGAGAATAGCTCTGAGATCGGCAGATATACCAGAGACTCCTTTTAAACCAGATTCTTTGTTGAATATTTTGTTTAATTTTTCTGCATCTAAGCCATATTTTTGCATCATATAAATGGGAATTTGAGGATCGATTGAACCGCAACGAGTCCCCATCATTAATCCTTCTAAAGGGGAAAATCCCATAGTTGTATCAACACAAATCCCATCTTTAATCGCAGCTAGAGAGCAACCATTTCCCAAGTGACAAGTGACGATTTTTAGAGACTCAAGAGGTTGTTGTAAAATTTGGGCGGTACGTTTGGCGCAATATTCATGAGAAATACCGTGAAATCCATAACGAAGAATCCCTTTTTCGTACCATTCATAGGGGAGAGGATAAACTTTTGCAGGTTGGGGAATTGTGGTGTGAAAAGCTGTATCAAAAACTGCTACTTGGGTTACTTGGGGTAAGATTTTCTCTATGGTCTTGATTCCTTCTAGGTGTGCGGGGTTATGATTAGGGGCGAGAGGAATTAAATCGGCGATCGCATCTTGGACTTCGGGAGTAATTATGGTAGCCTGGTTATATTTTGCCCCACCATGTACTATTCGATGACCCACAACATCAATATCATTGAGATTGTCTAAAACTTTAGTTTCTCCTGTAACTAGAGTATCTAACAGAACTTTTAAAGCACTATCCCTTTCTTTTACTGTAATTTTTTGTTTAATGTCGTTACTTTTAACAGTGAGAATTCCCCCATCTTGAGCTACTGTCCAGTCTATATGTGCTTCCCATAAAGGTTCAGGGGGAGTATCTGGTAATGAGTCTCCTAAACTATAAAGGCAACTTTTTTGACTACTAGAACCAGCATTAAGAACTAAAATTTTCATTGATATTTTATTTATTTAAAAGTTATATAACTAAAGACAGTGGGATTTCCCGTTGATTGATGAAAAGTTGATTGTTGAATGCACCCCTGCAAGTCGGGCGCATTCCCCGTCGCTTTCTGTGAAAACCATTTCAGCATATCCAAGGGTCAAAAATCCACTTCTGGAATTAGACAAGGTTTATGATGGGCTAAAGCCAGTAATCCATAACGCTCCATCATTAAGATAATTATAGTAATCTTCTTTTGTGGGATACCATACTGAAGGCTGCCAATTTTCTAGAGTAGCTCCCTCCGAAACCACAATCCGTCTATCCCTTAACCTTTCTAATCCTGCTGTTGCTGCTTGAGACATCCATCGTGTAATAGACAGACGAGTAATCTCAAAACCAACTCCTTCAGACCAAGAAATAGTACCTTTTGACTCCTCATAGTAATCAATAATCAAGTCAAATCTACCCCCTGGTTTTAGAGTTCTCACAACTTCCTTTAAGACTAATAAAGGTTCTGGACTATAGTAAATCGCCTCAATAGTAGTAATATTATTAAAGCTAGATGTTGCCCAAGGAAGCCTGGTAAAATCTCCTAGTTTAATCACAGCTTCGGGAGCAGCTTTCTGAGCTATGGCGATCATTTTTGGTGAAGCGTCAATGCCATAAGTCTGAGAAAATCCCGATGCAGCAGCTTGTGCTAGAAAAGCCCCCGTACCGCACCCTAGGTCTAAAATAGAGCCTAAACTGTCTGACTCAGATGTTAGCTCTTGTAATAAAGCATCAATGAAAGGTTGATGTCCCTCAGCCATTGTTTTAGCTCTGTTAGTACTTGCCCATTGATCGAAAAGTTGCCTGACTGAGAATTGAGTATTAATCAAAGGTTCAGACTGATTATTAGCATTCATCAAAGTAGATAGTATTAATTATCAACTACATATTTTTTAACACAATACTGGAAGTGACATGACCTGAAAAAAGTTTACAAAAATATATTTTTTTTAGGTATTTAAACCTCGTCTAATTCCAGAAGTGGATTTTTGAGAAGTCACCGAGTCAGGTATCTACAAGGCACTGTCTTGCCTGTACTCCAAGTCCCTGAGTCACCGAATAATAAGTATCACTTCCCCTGCTTCCTAAGCTTCCCTAATTAACAATTAACAATCCCCAGTCCCCAGTCCCCATTTCTCTTGCATTTACAGATGTATGACCCTCAATTGAGAAAGGCTATATAATTAAGAACTTAACTCAAAAATTACAGGATTCATTATGTATTTATATTGTATTTTTTTTAATACGTGCTAGAACAACAACTTAACTTTTTGCAATATTACAATTTTATTTTGTCACGAATTTGTCACTTTTGTTAGTTTATATTTTGATGTATGTTGTGGCAAATGATTGTTATATATCGTCAGCAAAAAATCATGTATTTCAATTTTACTATCCTAAAAAAAATCTCCTTAGTAACATTAATATCTGGATTTTTTAGCTCAAGAAATCTTGCTAAAGCAGCCAATTATGCCTCAAATGACAAAGCTTCTCTTAAACAAGAAATATTAATAGATTTTTTGGGTGAATCCCATAGACTTGGTTGCAGTGAAGCCCTATAAAATCCTCTTGAATACTTCCATTTTGGCTATGACAATTCAATCAAAAGTCATGATGTCAGAGTAGAAACAAGAAATAGGAAGTCTGTATAAAAGTCAAAAGTGGTAGATAAATACTATATAGCCTGTACAAAAGTCGTGATGTCAAAAGCCTTGAATTATCAAGATTCGAGCCAAGAACTAAGGAGAAAATAAGATGATTGGTGTTAAAAGCAAATCTAGTTCTTTCGAGCCAAGATTCAGTTTGAGTCGAATGTTTCGTAATCTGGATCGAGTTCAAGATTTAGTAGTCTTTTGTGGTGGCGTTATCTTAGTCTTGAAAATGATTTTTATATTAGCCGACATTGTTATGGCTTTGAAAACAGACTTAGACTTTCAAACATTTATTTCCCAGATTCTCTTTTTGCTGATCTTAGTAGATTTATTCCGTCTGTTAACACTCTATTTGAAGGATCATAGAATAGTTGTCGGTATAGCTGTAGAGGTTACTATTTTATGTGTCCTGCGAGAAATAATCGTTCAAGGCTTGATGTACATTGATGAGATACACTTATTTGCCATGTGTAATGTCTTATTGGTTTTAGGATGCTTAATGTTGATCGCTCGTGAAGTTGAAAAAAAGAAGTATTAGCATAGCATCCTAGATTGTTAGGAATTATTTCCATTTGATAAAAAGAAAGTTTTGTTTCTATTAACCAAAATATTTAAAACATGGTTTAATTTGAAGTGTAATTGAAGCTGGTTTAAATATTGTAGTAGGGTGGGCGGTGCATCAATCTACTTATATATAAATTTACTGGAAACTTTGCTGGGAGAGTTTCCATTTTTATTAGCTGCTGATTTTTAAATGACGTTATTTGAGAATCCTCCTAGAATAATTCATTGTGATACTAGCAATCATTAAAAGATTATGAATGATATTTGGTTTCGACCTTTAGTATGGATGGACTATCGTATTGCTGTGGTATTTCTGGTTATCGCGCCTCTATTTTTGCTAATTTGGGCTACTTTTGACGGTAAAGAAGCAATGCAAAGATTGTTAATTATTTATTGGCGAGTTGCTAGTTTATTAATGATCACGGTTTATATTTTTATTCCAGGCTGGAAGATCGGATTCTTCAGTGGAACACTCGCCCGTATTCTAATTCCTCTTTCTCTTTGGTTTTGGATCGATGTTAATGAAGAAATTAGAGATTTACCAAAAAGTAGAATTAAATTTATTTTTACTTGTTGGCGTTGGGCTACTACCGTCTATTGTATTTTAGGTGCTGCTGCTAGTACTTTGTTTATTCCCTGCGGTATTTCAGATAGCACATCCCAAACTCCTTTTTGCCAAGTTTGGCTAGAAGTTCCTCAAGCTTACAAACAAATTTTGCACAATCAGCCAGACAATGAAGGTTTTTTAGGATTTATGGGAATGGTTGGGTTGTGTATATATGGGCTGTATCTAGTTTATTTTTTATTAGTAAGAGTAGGCAAACAAGGGCGTTCTGCTCTAGAACAGTAAATTTAGCTTGTCGGCGGGAAGCCCTGCGTTCTACAAAGTGAACGTCGGGGTCGCTCCGCGCACCTTCGGTGAGAAAGCGGACGCAGGGTTTATCGGTCATAACTTTACAATTTTGAATCTGTATCTTCATATAGCAAGGGATTTGAGCATTGTATAATAGTTACAATCTCTGATAGGTTTACAGGGTAATGACCTGGGCTGTTGATTCGGGGAATAGCGGAAAGAAGGATGTAGCTTTGTACGTGAACCCGACCCGCCGTAGTGGACTTGTAGAAACTACGATCCAAGCGATAATAAGCGTGTGCAAGTAAAACAAAGTTTTTGACCTGCGGGACGCGGGATCAAGCCTATCGCCTGAATGTAAGACTCGCTGTTGCTTGCAATAGAAAGCTATTCTTTGGGTAGGAAGCCCAAACTGTATTGCGTAGCAATCAGTGTGGGTAGTTCACGAGATAAGTACAACACTCATGACTCAATCAATAAGTCTGCGCTTAGAGAAGTACACCATAAAAAGACGAGAAGAAGTGTTGATGGTGGAACTAGAAACTACTTCGGGAGAATCAGATACTATCTTAATTTATAACGGTTTTTCTGGTTCTTTAATGCGTCCTACTACCTACGATCCAGATATCCCAGTGATTGAAGATGATGCCAAGATTATTTCCATAGACCGCCTTACTAGTCCCTATGATCCAGCTAACCCAACTTATATTCAGACTGGATTAACTCTTTCAGAGATGGAAAAACTGCTTACTGAGATGGGAGTTTAATTAACGATCTCATGCTTGTATTGTGGCTGGTTCATGCTTTGTTACAGTTCATCAATTGTAAACAATTTTCCCAAAATTAAACAAGATGACTTAATATCAAGGCGTTATTAAAAATCTATAATGACGTACTTTTGTAAGTTAGGAGCTTAGTGGTGTGAGCATTTCTAGCCAGCTTTTGTCTAAATCTATATCGGAAAGTAATTCCTTACCTAAAACTCCTTTATTCGGGACTGATGGTATCCGCAGTAAAGCAGGAGAGTTACTCAATGCTAATTTTGTTCTACAGTTAGGCTATTGGGCAGGAAAACTTTTACAAGAAACTGCTCAAGATGTGGGAGCAATAGTAATTGGGCAAGATTCTCGCAATTCTAGTGATATGCTGGGTATGGCGATCGCTGCTGGATTGACGGCTACAGGGTTGGATGTTTGGCATTTAGGTTTATGTCCCACTCCTTGTGTAGCTAACATCACCAGTAGTAGTGATGCTATTGGGGGAATTATGATTTCTGCTAGTCATAACCCACCAGAAGATAATGGGATTAAGTTTTTTGGTAGTAACGGAATTAAGTTAGCTGATCATTTAACTCAAGAAATTGAGCGCAGACTACGAGCTAACTACGTGAGCTTTGCTATTGATAAAGTCAGTAATAATGATTGGGGAAAACATTATCATCGCCCTTATCTAATTGATGATTATTCGGAAGTGTTAAAACAGTCTCTTCCTAGCAATACTAACTTCCAAGGGATGCGTATTGTCCTCGATTTGGCTTGGGGGGCTTCTGTAGCAGTTGCACCAGCAGTATTTCAAGCTTTGGGCGCAGAGGTAATTGCTTTACATGATCGCCCAGACGGCGATCGCATTAATGTGAATTGTGGTTCGACTAACCTAGAAACATTACAACAAGCAATTAGAGAGTATAAAGCAGATCTCGGTTTTGCTTTTGATGGTGATGCAGATCGAGTTATGGGGATAGATGGGGAAGGAAGAGTAGTTGATGGGGATTATATCCTGTATTTTTGGGGTAATAAACTCAAAAAACAAGGAAAATTACCCAATGAGCTAATTATTGCTACAGTAATGGCAAATTTAGGCTTTGAAAGAGCTTGGCAAAAACTGGGAGGAAAACTGACTCGCACTTCAGTTGGCGATCGCCATGTGCAATCAGAAATGTTCCGCACAGGTGCAATGTTGGGAGGGGAACAGTCAGGACATATCCTCTGTCATCATCATGGAGTATCAGGGGATGGTATTCAAACAGCTTTACATCTAGCTTCTTTGGTGCAACAGTCTGGGGTATCCTTAAAGGAATTAGTTAATAGCAGTTTCCAAACCTATCCCCAACTGTTAAAAAATGTCAGAGTTGAAGACAGAGAAAAACGCAGTAAATGGCAACAGTGTCAAGCAGTGCAAAGGGCGATTGCACAAGCTGAAACAGCTATGGGTAATGATGGTAGAATTTTAGTCCGTGCATCGGGAACTGAACCAGTAATTAGAGTAATGGTAGAAGCAGTCAATCAAGAGTTAGTTAATCTTTGGACTAATAAGTTAGTCAATGTAGTTGAACAAAATCTTGCTGCATAGTTAATTTTTCAAATCTTGGATTTTTTTTAGGGGTGTGTTGCGACGCACCCCTACAGTAATAAGTAGGGTGGGCAATGCCCACCCTACTACTAAAAAAAAGATTTAAGGGTAGCTATTCCAATTCCTTTAGCAATATCTAAAGGATCAATTTTTTTAGAATGATGCTTGTTGTATTGTCCTACATCAGCTTGCCACCTACTAAAAACCTATACAATCTTATATATACAGGGTCGGGACATCGGTGACTTCCCATTAATACTATTTGATTGGCTACTGGCAATAGAATGGCAATTAAGCCGTC
>JAAUYJ010051702.1_pt1 | contig 17046 bp, 12 predicted proteins | sample 7278031 | NCBI WGS metagenome assembly JAAUYJ01 (sample SAMN14350222, study PRJNA611818) | marine sediment metagenome | isolation source: surface marine sediment (1.8m) | place: French Polynesia: Moorea | collected 2018-08 | reverse complement strand
TCTTTAAATCCATCATGGCTAAAAGTTGCTTCTCCACTAGCCATTTGTTGAGCATGAATTGCAGCTTGTTGAGCAATAGTATTATCCCATTCTAGAGCAGGCAAGTTCTGATATTTTCGATATTGATTTATTTGAGCAAAGACAGATTTTTTCAATCTACTAACATCAGGTGAAACTGTTACATTTGGTCTAGAAATAGGAGTTTGTCTGGGATTTTTAATTTCTGGCATTTCTGGCAAATTTTCAATTAATTGTTGATAATTACAACTACTCAAAAATATTGTCATAATCCAGAAAATTCCTTTTAAATATTTATGATTCATTCGTTAATCTACTCTGTGCTATGTGCCACTACTTTAAGCCCGCTTTTTAAGTAATTTTGGAAGGTACATCTTGGAATAAAATACCCTAACTATTATTTTTCAACATCCCCTAGCAAATCGAGGAATAAGAGAAAATATTAGATTAGAGTAAATTTCTTAAACCATTATATACCAGCCGTTGGTTAGGAGATTTTCCAACCGATAAAATTTAATTACAGCAAGAATGTAAGGGGGAATGGCGATTCGCCCCTACTAAATTCTGACTTCAGCTATACAACTATCACTAATTAATTGACTATAATTTGTTACAAATGGCGGAATTCCTGGAGCAATAACTGATTGATTTTTAGCTTCTCGGTTGGCTACTTCCAAATTAAGTTCAAAGAGAAATTTCAGAGGGTTGTCATTATTTTTTATCCCATAAGCAGAACGTACTTTACTATCGAGATTTTCCTGTGCTTGATGTAATTTGGTGTTTTCTGTTTTCTCTAAATTTTGATAAATTTCTCTCAAGCTAATTTGATTTTTCTCCATGATTTGACGACGAACTTTGATTAATTCTACCGCTGCATTTGCCACATTAATAACTTGTTCTGAAGTTGGATTTTGCGGCCAGGGAAATGTATCAAAAACAGTCTGAGATGTATAGCGAGGATCGCCCTTGAAAGTTGAACAACGTTCTGTAAACCAAAGCCAATGAATACTTGATTGTAAAATACCAAAAGAATAGTCGTCATCAAGTGGGAAAACTTGTAAAGCATCGCTAGGTCGAATAGCAGAATTAATAAATTCAAATATCGGTCTTTTTGTGACTCTACTACAAACAATATATCGAGATAATTTTTCAATTTTACCGATTAATTCTTCTCTGGGATAAGAAAGCAACCACCACTTAACCAGAAAGTTTTGATGATGTCTATTAACATTAGCTTTAGGATTCTTTTGGCGAGCTATTTCATTCGCTTTTCTTTGTGTTTCTGCTGCCGATTCTCTGGTGGGTAAAACTAATTCTTTTATTCTTTGAAATGGCAGTTTATATTTTTTAGCTGCGTCTATTTCTCGTGGGTGAAAATCTATCACATATCGTTGCGGTTGTGGTGGAATAGTTGAAAGTAAATTATCTCCAGTTAAATAAGGAAAAATTACCTCAGAATTTTTGCGGGAACTAGCAAAAATTTCTCTTGCTTCTTCAGGAGTTAATAAAAAACCTTCGTGTCCGTGAGTTTGCCCTTGATAACAACTCTTAGGATTAAGATTAACCTTTAATTTTTTAGCTTTAGTAACATCAAATCCTGTAGAAAGAGCAGAATTAATATAGTCTAATTCCATCATTTCCCAAGGATTATTTTCTTTATCTCCAATTTGATAATAAAGTTTCTTTTTGCCAGTTACTTTTCCCTTCATCCAATTAACAATTGAAACATGAACTACCGCATCCCCAGACCAAACTTGACTCGAAACAGCTTCCGTAATAGTACCCGAATTAACAATATAATCTAACCCTCCTTCGCGAGAATAATTTTGACGTATTGTATTAGTTCCGACTAAACCAGCACGACCATTTTCTGGTAATTGATCATGGCTTTTTCTAAACCAATAAACACAATAATCAGCTCTTCCTGGAACTTCTGAATATTTCTCTCTTAACCTATTAATATAACTACGACCTAATTCAAGTTGCATTTTATTTTTAGACTGAAAAGGAGGGTTGCCAATAATCGCATTTACTTGAGGCCATTTACTAAATAAAGCATCCTTACAAACAATATTTTTATTCAAAGTATCTAGAGGTAAGACAGTTTCATTTATCCCTAGTTTATCAATGGCAACTTTACGAGCAATAGTTAATGTTACTCGTGCTAATTCGACGGCAAAATAATTATTGTCTATGCCATAAAATTGTAGGGGCGTAACAAACCCCATTTCTAATTGAGATGATTGAGAAATTTCGGTTAATTTATCTAATAATAACTGTTCGGCAAGTTTCAATTCTTGATAAGCCATATAGAGAAAATTTCCCGAACCACAAGCAGGGTCGAGAACTCGATAATTTCGCATTTCTGTTCTGAGAAATTCTAACTCTTTAACAGTATTAGCTACCTCAATTTTTTCTTCCCAAAATTTACTAATCGTCGGTCGAATTATTTTCATAATGTCATTTTCTGAAGTAAAGTGAATCCCTCCTGCATGACGTTCTTTTTCATCCATCGTACTTTGAAAAATATTACCAAAAATAGCAGGTCGAACTTTACCCCAATCTTCCCTAGCAGAAGCTTCTAAAAATTCTAATTCTTCTCGACGCAATTCAATTTGAGGAATAGTCGCAAATAATCCGCCGTTGAAAAAATCTACACCTTTACACATACCAACTTTAGTAATTCCTGGATTATTCATTTCTTGGAATAAACGACCGGATAAAATGTCATAAGTGCTTTCTCCTTTTAGACATTTTTGAATACAATTAGTAAACAGATTTTCTGGTAATAAACCCCGCCATTGAGCAAACATTGCTAAAACAGATTGCAATACAAATCTTTGCGCTTCTTCTACAGTAAAATTACTCCCACTTCTAGCCTTAAGTTTCTGAAATAATTCTCCCATTCTTTCAGCAGCTCTTTTTGTCACTTCCACAACTTGAGAATTACGAAAATTAGGAATAGTTGAACTATGCTCCATAAACGTAAAAACATTCAAACGTTCCGGCAATTCTACTAAGGGAATAATATCAATCGGAGTATCAACTAATTTGTCAAAATCATAAATCCAAAACTCTTCAAAATTACAGAGAATTACATATTTTGGTCGTGGTGTTAAATTTCTGGCATATTCCCAAGCTTGACCATAATGTTTGTGCAGATTTTTTATCTGTTTATATTTCATTTCAACTAATACCGAAACTAGACTTTCACGCGGCCAAAATAAATCGGCAAATCCTGTTTTTCCCTTACGACTACCATCAGGAACTACCTCTTCACATTTAGCACCTGCTTCTTTTAAACCTGCATATCCAAATGCTTGAAAAAATCTATCTAAAAATAATTGACCATCACTTCTTTCTCTACCACTAATATATTCCCGACAATAGTTAAGAAAAGCGTGGATACTTTCTGGTGTAGCTGGCATAATAATATCGTTTATTGAAAATTATCTTGTATTAATTATAGAAGTTATTTAGTACCTTTTCTCGTGATTAAATTCTTTAGTTACGAGTCGTCTGTGAAATAGAGTTAATACAGGAAAAAGATTGAAAAAATACTCCTCTACTACCCTCCTGTTTAAGAAGATTAAAATCAGATTTTTCCTGTCATCAAATCTTTCTATCTATGACTTCCTTGATGGAAGCTCGGCAGCATTTTCATTCTCTGAAGCTCCTGAAAAAAATCGCGCCTCAAAGGATATAAGGTTGCATCCTCACAATTTTTGTGATATCATAAAATTTACTGGCGGTTGTTCGCCCATGCGCATGATTTTTTATTCAACTATAATTCCTTATAGTGTAGACAATCAAATATTCAATAATTTTCCCTAGAAGCAAAACTAGAAACATTATTAGTATTTGTAGAAAGGAATACCTGGTATGGGAGCAAGATGCTCCCACTGTTCTTGTCATAAAAATAATGACAATGTACCACCATTACAATGCACTATCATCTAAATTACAACAGATTTCCAGCACAAAGAACTACAGATATTAATAATTAAATCTTACCAGTACGAGCATCTTGCTCGCGTGGATGTACCTCATCAAAATAAAATCCGCAGCAAAATAAATGTCTGGTATGGGAGCAAGATGCTCCCACTGTTTTTGTTACAAAAATAATGACAATGCACCACCATTACAATGCACTATCATCCTCGCGTGGATGTACCTCATCAAAATAAAATCAGCTCTAATCACCCCTCCAAAAACTTCGCTACCGTCTGCACATCCTTATCCCCACGACCAGAACAATTCAAGACAATACGCGGACTACCACTTAACTGCGGACAAAGAGTTTCTAAATACGCGATCGCATGAGCAGTTTCCAAAGCTGGAATAATACCCTCCATCTGAGACAAACGTTGAAAAGCAGCAACCGCCTCATTATCAGTCACACTATAATATTCAGCTCTACCGCTATCCTTCAAAAAGCTATGTTCAGGACCTACTCCAGGATAATCTAAACCAGCACTAATAGAATGTGGTTCTATTATCTGACCCTGCTCATCCTGCAACAAATAACTCATCGCCCCATGCAACACACCGACACGACCAAGAGTCAAAGTAGCAGCGTGCTTATTCGTATCAACTCCCTCACCCGCAGCTTCCACACCGATCATCCGTACCGACGACTCATGCACAAATTCATGGAATAAACCCATCGCATTAGAACCACCACCAACACAAGCCATCAAAATGTCAGGCAAACCGCCCCACTTTTCCACACATTGAGCGCGAGTTTCCACACCAATAAGAGCATGAAAGTCACGCACCATCATCGGGTAGGGATGAGGACCAGCAACCGAACCCAGAATATAATGAGTTGTTTCCACATTAGTCACCCAGTCGCGAATAGCTTCCGAAGTCGCATCTTTGAGAGTACCGGTGCCAGCTTCCACTGATCGTACCTCCGCCCCCAGTAGTCGCATTCTGAATACATTTAGAGCTTGACGTTCCATATCGTGAACGCCCATATAAATCACACATTCCAAGCCAAACCGAGCGCAAACTGTAGCAGTCGCCACACCATGTTGACCTGCACCTGTTTCAGCAATAATGCGTTTTTTTCCCATTTTCCGAGCCAATAAGGCTTGAGCGAGAGCATTATTAATTTTGTGCGCCCCCGTATGGTTGAGGTCTTCCCGTTTGAGGTAAATTTGTGGCCCTGTACCATCTGGTCTAGCGTAATGTTCGGTCAGACGTTCGGCGAAGTAAAGAGGACTAGGGCGACCTACATAGTCTCGGAGGAGTTGTTGTAATTCTTCTTGAAATGAGGGGTCTTGACTGTATTGTTTGTAGGCTGCTTCTAGTTCAAATAGGGCTGGCATTAATGTTTCTGGAACATATTTACCGCCAAATTGGCCAAATCTACCAAGGCCATCAGGTTGTTGAGTTGCAGTTAGATTTAAAGGTGTAGTAGTCACAAATTGTTTCTAAATAATGGAACATTTCTCATTATATGTATCCTAGCTGATAGTAGTCTAGCTAGGTTGAAAATCATTGATTTTGATTGTTACAATCTTGCTAAATTAAGGTTATATAGCACTACGTTAATTGGCTCTTGACATTTATAAATCCTTTTAGCGGTGCTTTTCCGCACCGAAAACCCTTTAACAGTTTACTATCCCCTATTCCCTATTCCCTATTCCCTATTCCCTAGCGCGTAGTGCTATACAGTTTAAAATTTGCAAATTAAATGTGTGTTAGCTCTACTAACTGTTTTTCTCAAATTTTTTTAGGAAATTTTAATTTTTCTTGATAGATATCAAGTAAATATAACTTTTGTAAAAAATTGTTGTAAAAATCAGATAATACTTTCAAAAAAGCACAAAATAATTAATATAAATCCTCTTTCTGTTAAAGAAGAGAAACACATCTAAAAAAAAAATTTAGATGATAAAATCTAGAAAATATTAAGAGAATATTATGCAAGTAGAAGAACTTTTGGCACGTTATGCCGCAGGCGAAAGAAATTTTCGGGATGTTGATTTGTTTCGTTCCGAACTTAGTAATATTAATTTAGCTGGTGCAAGCTTGTTTCGTGCAAACTTATTCCGAGCTAATCTATTTAGAGGGAATTTGATTGGTGCTAATCTGTATAATGCTACTTTAATTGGTGCTAATTTATATTGTGTAAATCTCAGTGGAGCTAATTTGAGTGGTGCTAACTTAACTCGTGCTGACTTAAGTGGTGCTGACTTAAGTGGTGCTGACTTGAGCGCTGCTGATTTGAGTGGTGCGATTTTAAGCTATGCTAATCTTAGTTATGCTGACATGAGTCGTACTAATTTACAGAAAGCAACCCTAATTGATACAAACTTGAGTGCTGCTAATTTAAGTGGTGCTGACCTCAAGAATGCTAACATAAGTGGATTAAATGTTAGCGAAACGAGATTTTCTCTTGGTATCGGTCTCTCTGAAGAATTGAAGAAGGAATTACAAGAGCGAGGAGCGATCATTGAGGATATGCCTGGCGAACCCCATGCAAGTAGATTGTTGAGTCGAACTTAAATTGGTTTAAAATAGTAATAGAATAGTAATAAATTTTAGAGCGTCTAGGCTAAATATAAGTTATTTACCTGGGCGTTCAAACATTCTTGAAAGCTTTAGTTAATCTTTTGTTTTGCTTCTGTAGTTAGGAGTCTTGTACAGCAAATTCTAAGTTAATTTGGCACTAAGAAAAAAGTGCATATTTGAGATTATTAAAAATCCCAAAAAATCAAAAATAAAAGCCATTTTTATCTGTCATTTTTTAATTATTTATGCCTCTTACCAGTTACAGCATTCTCCTTTGATCGTAAGGTACATAGCTAATACCATTTCTCAAAAACTTTTATACTGGGAGTAGGGGAGAAGTAAAAAATATGAATAATTAACACTAAATGCCTAATAATTATCAAAAAAATTATTCGGCCGATATTAATTACTTAATAATTGAAGTGTCACCTAAGTATAGTATCACTTTTGGTAATTCGGATAACAGGCAAGATGCCTATGCTACAAATAATTTACAATTTAAAATAGTAAATTATTAGTCCGAAATATGCTATAAGTCTTCCTTGTTCCTTCTTTTCTGGCGATGTCTATTTATTGTTTATTTAATTTTATTTGATTCAAAATTATTTAAAAAACTATCTAGAATAATTATTAAAGAAAGAAGAGTAATGATTTTTGAGCAAGACTTTATGAGATGATAGAGTCAGATCAATTTGCAGCAAAAAATCATGTCTAGTCAAAACAAAATTTCGTGGCAAGAACGCTTTCAGTATAAATTTGATAACTTTATGTCCAGGGGCGGGTTCTCTGTCTTTCTAGCATTAGTGTCAGCTTTCTTTGCAGCATTTCTCTTAATGACAGGTATACGTTACCTTTCTGAGTTTATTTTTCCCAATCAAGATTTAGAAAGCGATTTGCTTTGGGATGTATTTGTACAACTCATCGGTCTTAGAGACACCGGAGATGAAGCTAATTTTGCCACTAAAACTGTAGGAGTTTTAACGATTTTTCTAGGTTTGGTACTTTTCTCTAGTTTAGTCGCTTTTATTACTCAAGAATTTGAATCACGATTAACTTTGCTGAAAAAAGGTAAAAGTATAGTAGTTGAAAAAAAACATACTTTAATCTTAGGTTTTAATGAAAGAATTGTCGATATTATTACTGAGTTAGTAATAGCTAACGAATCAGAACCTGATGCAGCAATCGTCATTTTATCACAACAAGATAAAGAAGAAATGGATGATTTTCTGCGGGAGAAATTAGGAGATTTAAAAACTACTAGAGTAGTAACTCGTAATGGAATAATAACTCAGATAAATAATCTGAATAAAGTAGGAGTTAAAGTTGCTAAATCAGTAGTAATTTTAAATGAGGCGAAAGAAACAGACTCACAAGATGCGAAAAAGTTATCGGATGCTAGAGTTGTTAAAGCAATTTTAGCCACTGTAGCAGCTAATGAGGAAAAATTCTCCCTACCACCAATAATAGCTGAAATTCGCTCAGAACAATATCGAATTTTAGCTCAAAGTATTGCTCCTGCAGCTGTAACTACTTTAAATGAAGCTGATATTTTAGCAAGAATTTTAGTTCAAACTTCACGGTCTGTAGGACTAGCAACAGTATACTTAAATTTAGTTGGTTTTGCCGGAAATGAAATTTATTTTTATCGTCCTCAAACTAATTGGCAAAACCTCACCTTTGCTGAATTGCAATTTCATTTTTATCAAAGTATTCCTTTAGGTGTCCGAGATAAAAATGGCGATGTCATTATCAAACCAAATAGCAATTATCAGTTAAAAGATGCTGAAGAAATAATTGTTTTAGCAGAAGATGACTCTCAAATTAAATTTAATAAAGAACCTTTACTTAAACCTGAAATTGTAGGGTATGTTGACTGTCGCAAAACTATTACTAGAAAAACAGAAAAACATTTAATTATTGGTTGGAATGCTAAAACTCCTATCTGTCTTCGAGAATATGCTAAGTATGTAGTTTCAGGTTCAGAAATTAATTTAGTAACTCACAAATTAACACCAGAAATTGAAACACAGTTCGCTCAAATTAGTCAAGCTTATCCTCAAATTTTAATGCAAATTTGGAAAATAAATGTAGATGTTGTTGAGGAACTTAAAACTCTCAAATTAGAACAATATAATAGCATCTCAATTTTAGCTAGCAAAGGTAGAAATTCTGAGGAAATTGATGCTAAAACTCTGACAATATTACTAGAAATTAGAAAAATATTTTTGGAATATACAAAGGAAACAGGAAATACTGTAACAACTGAATTAGTAGTAGAACTGGCTGACTCAGAAGAAACAGAGCTAGTAATTAAAGCTGGCGTTCAAGATTTCCTACTTTCTAATCAATTTGTCTCTAAAATTTTAGCTCAGGTATCTCAAGAACCAGGTGTAATGCCAGTATATCGTAATTTATTTTCCGCAGAAGGTAGCGAAATGTATATTAAACCCATAGAGCTTTTCTTCCCACCTGAAAAACTCGGTAAATTATCTTTTGCTGACTGTGTATTTGCAGCTCAGTCTCGCAATGAAATTTGTCTTGGTGTAAAAATAAGTTCTGATGCTCAAGATCAAGAAAAGAATTTTGGTATTTATTTAGCACCACGTTTGGATACTAAGTTTCATCTAACTATTGAAGATGAACTAATTACAATTGCTGAAGATGAAACTTGATATCTTTACTCACGATAATTTGCGATGGAGCGAGATTCCTAAATCTCAAAGTTTAGGTTTCTGTTTGAGAACAGATAAAAACTACTAAATATTAGTTAATATTAATTATTCACTCCCGCAAATCATATCTAGTAAGTACGGAATCTAAACATAGCAAACTTTTTGGTAATTGTTATAATAAAAACTAAAATGTAAAGTTTTCTGAAAAAAGGCCAAATATACAAAATCTAAGTTTAGAACAAATATCGGCCCAACTAGATAGTGAAAATTCTCGCGATCGCCTCCCTAACTAGGGTTGGCTGATAAAATCTCAAAGGATTGACTGATATTGGTTAGAGCAATTTGGAGCTATGAAAAAGTACCAGGTTTTTGGTGAATAGACGGCAAAAAGTGAGTATTTGCGGGTAAATATGGCAGAAAATCACTCAAGTTATTCAGTGGAAAAACTTCTCTATAATACCATGCGTGAAAAAAGAATGTTGTGCTTGATCAAACTTCAAGTATTAACCAATTAATAAATTTTTTCCACTTTATCCCTTTTATAATCGGCTTTTTTCTGGGTTTTTCCTATTATTTCACTACACCCAACACCCCACACCTAACACCCAACACCCAAGATTAATAATATTTGTAGCAAACATTTATCAATTTGGTATAACTCCTCTAACTCCAGAGTCTTAACTACTCCCTACTCCCTACTCTCTACCTCAACAAAAAGACTTTTTCAAGCCCTAACTATCATTTCTACCAGTTTCTCAGTAGGCAACTGGTTTCGCCTTTCTCTATCTTGTTCCTATGTATTTCAATATCCCTCCACCTGAATCCTTACGATTTTAAAACCTACTACTTCACACTTAATACCTACTCGATTTTTTCCGGTGGGAAAGTTAAAAAGTTACCCACCGCGCCAATTGTCTGATATCTTCTACCTCTAAATTCAGTAGTATAAACACTGAATAAAATCAAATTTTGACGCTTAGTTGCATTATCCATTAACTCTTTAATTGTAGTTCTTTGACTCTTAATTAACTTTTCACAACTCTCAACCAATTCACCTGTAAAATCCTTCAAAAAATCTGGAACTTTAGACTCTTTACAAACCGATCCTTTAATCTCACTAGCCAATTTATTAGAAGCATAATTGACATATTCATCTCTAGGAGGATTAGTAAAACCCATAACTGTCGCTCCTACAACAGCAGCGATCACTCCTGTTTTACTCAGACCCGAAAACTTAGGTGGTTTACTATAGCTGCTCTTATTTTTATCTTGTAACATAATTTATAATTTCCTGATTGTTTTGTATAATTTAGATACAGAAAATGACTACTTATATTTCCCTACTGACGAGAGAAAATATTTTCACCTTTCTACTGTTAGACTACATATAAGTAGGGGCTAATTTCCGGAAGAAATAATTAGGAAGCGAAAGAAGCCACACCGTTTCACTGACCAGATTTAGTATTACTAATTTTTGTAATTAGACACTAAAACAACCTATTTCGACTTTCTCCGATTAATTTCGGCTTGTAACTCTTGAATTTGACGGCGCAAAGCTTCCGCTTCATTTTCCGAGGGCTTTGTTTCCACCTGCACCGAGCCTTCTTCAGTCGCCTGTTTGTAATTACCTGCACGAATTTGACCATATTCCGCAGAATATGCCCAATTTTGCAAATAACGCAGCCTCTCCACAGGGAAAGGATGACTCAACATTACTCCCTGACCGCCATTATAAAGTAAAAATTTATACACCTGATTCAGGCCATCTTGGTCAAGGTTTTGATAGTTATCTGACTGACGGATAAACTCTTGCAAACTACACTCCTGAGCATACTTGCCACTGACACCAGCCAACTTCATCATAGTTTGCATCACTAAATTCAGGTCATCCATCACCAAAAAAGCTGCCCGATCTGCCGATAATTCAGCCTTGCGTCGCCATTCATAGAAAGCATAAATTAGCCCGCTGCTGACCAAATTACCTAGACCAAATGTTACTTCCCCAATCATAGAAGCAACACCCATGGCCCAAACTGCCATCTGATTTAAAATTGGATGGCCGCACTTAATATGTCCTAATTCGTGAGCCAGTACAGTTTTTAATTCTGCCTCATTTAATAAATCCAAAAGACCTGTATTTAGTACAATTAAAGGTTGATCTTTACCCAAAGAATAGCTGTTAACTTGAGGATTTTGAGCAACAAATAATGTAGGTTCAGGAAATATATCTAAATCTCTGACACATCCACGAAATATCTGATAGATGCTAGCATATTGACGAGGACTAACTTGAATACTATTGCCCATTAAATAAACATATTGTGGGCGTTCGTAGACAAACTCTACGAATTTACTAGCAATCAAGTCAAATCCAGGTACTCTGCGTAGAGCATCTTCTGCTTGCTGATCGAGTGGATGGCGAAAAGCTTCACTAGAAATTCCAGTATAAGTAGGCATGATGAAATTCTCTCTTTTTAGCAAAAATATGCCAGTTTTGATGTCTGGTATTTAGGAATGAAATTTATTTTGAGGTTCAGACTTAAATATGGATGACCTAAAAAATCACGATTCACTAGATCGATCTTTAGAAAAAGCTCTAACAAATCAATTAATAGATAGATATTTTGATCATACAGAAAGTTGGCTGAGAGCTATTTTACGAAAGTGTATATTTTCTCTAGCCCATCTAAATGGACAGACTATATTTTTAATTGAATGTCCAAACTTAGCGGTGGCCAAACGATTGAGTCGCAAAACTTATCCTTTTTTATGGTTTGCAGATCATTTTTCCCATTTTAATAGTGGCAAAGTTCTAGTGTGTTATTTGGATCGAGACCAAAACTGGCAGTGCTATGATTCGGATCGAAAGTTGTGGGGATCTTTGAATCAATTTAATGCTTCTTCTGCTACAACTGATGATTGATTTGACATTATTACTTTGAAATCAAAGATTATCATCAATGGCAAATTATTGCTTTGCAGACTTAACACAAACTGCTTGATGTTACCCCATGAGAAAAAATACTTTTAGCTAGGTTAGAAAGAAAGTGAGTTGTACTCTTGCTAGACACCCTCCACAAGCTTTTTCTTGCTATGATACCAATCCTATTTTAGTTTGACTAAATTAATTATTTGCCTAGTAACAATTGTGGTAATCTCTCCAGAACTCCCTTAAATGGAGCATTATCATTTATAACTCTGACTAATACCAGGGCACCCTGAATTTGAATAATTCCATCCTCGGACTTTTGCCTGGCCAATTCTGGCTCTATCCCCCCTTCATACCAATTCAAAAAAAGAATGTTACGAATGGTAAGGGCGATAAAAAGACTTTTAATAAGATGTCCCTTTGACAAAAAAGATGATTTTCGACCTAAAAAATGGTATTAAAGTAATTACCATGAGACTTCCCCTCCTGGGAGGGGTTAGGGGTGGGTTGACTCCTGAATCCTGACTCCTAAAAAATCCCCTATTTATCCCCTATTTATTTGTAGCAAACATTTATCAAAATGGTATCAATCAACACTTGGGTTAAAGTCTCAATCCAAATTATTAAAATATTCTGAATTTGCTCCTCAAACAAATTATGGGCTTCTCCTACTGAGAATACTGCCCAGAGGCAGTTTAGTTGACCTTGACAGTAAAATTCGTTGCTGTTTTAGGTCATGGTTTGAATACGTTCTTCTGGTGGGCTATCTGCTTGTAAGGGCTTCAAAATAGTGGTTTGAAACAAATTGTTGCCATATTCTAGGACTGTGGCTGCCATTTCTTGTTTTCCCCCAGGAAAGTAGTTGTAGAGGCTGGCTTTTCCTAAACCTGTGGCTTTTGATAGTCTGGCTAATGTGGTCCCTTCATAGCCATATTGCCGAAATACTTGAATTAGTTGGGCGATCGCTTGTTCTTTGGACATTAAATAAATTTTTCTGATTCTCTCTTGAGATTTTACCGAACGTTCGGTATAAAAAATATTTTCAGATTGGTAATTTTCAGTCACTAGGAAATTGCTATGAAAGTCAAAATTTCCAGCAAATGGCAAGGCAAAACAAAATTTTCCCACAGACTATTACCAACTGAAAAATCAACTTAAAACCATCAACAAAAGACAGAAATTTTTAATAATAAATAGAGGAAAAAAACAAATGAAAGCACAAATAATCGAACAATTCGGAGCGCCCAATATATTCAAAACCGCAGACTTACCAAAACCATAAATAATTCCCGGTCACGTCTTAATTAAAGTTGCAGCCACCAGTATCAACCCCGTTGACTACAAAATTTGCAATGGAGCGCTTTCAGATATCGCCCCAGAATTTCCAGCAATTTTACACGAAGATGTAGCAGGAGTCATCGAAGCAGTGGGAGAAGGAGTAAGTAATTTTCAACCAGGAGATGAAGTCTACGGTTCCGCGGGAGGAATCAAAGGAACTGGAGGCGCTCTAGCAGAATATATGCTAGCAGACGTATGGTTAATAGCCAAAACATTGAAATTTTCGGAAGTTGCAGCAGCACATAAATATTTTGAGTCTGGTCAAGCAGTAGGAAAAGTTGTACTAGGAATTTAAACCGTGTGGATTTGATATTACTTCTGACTTCTATTATGATGATCTAGTGTTGGTTTTCATTTCTTTAACCCAACCTCGGTAACAATTAACTTAATTCTTTCGACTAAAAAAATTGAGAAAACAGAACCATGATTAAACTCTACAACCACGAAATATCTGGCAACTGCTACAAAGTACAACTAATGTTGTCGCTTTTAGGACTAGAATATGAACTTGTCCGCGTTGACTTAATGAAAGGCGAACACAGAACCCCCGAATTTTTACAAATTAATCCCTTCGGACAAATACCAGTGCTAACAGACGGAGATATAGCTCTACAAGATGCTCAAGCAATTTTAGTTTACTTAGCCCGACGCTATGGTAACGAAGACTGGTTGCCACTGGATGCTGAACCTATGAGTAGAATTATGCGATGGTTGTCAACAGCAACAGGTGAAATTCGTCAGGGTCCAGAGTCAGCCAGACTATATCATCTGCTTCAGGTTCAAAGTATCAATATTGAAACTGCTACCAAAAAGTCTGAGAATATTCTGAAAATTCTTGACCAACATTTAGCAGAAAATAATTGGCTGGCGTTGGGTCGCCCCACTATTGCCGATATTGCCTGTTTTCCTTATGTGGTATTGGCACCCGATGGTAAAATTTCTCTATATCCTTACACTAACGTTAGAGCTTGGATCGAAAGGATTAAAAATTTACCTGGTTTTGTAGGTATGGTTGGTATTAAGTAACAAATAGTGAGTTAGGTTTTTCATTAGAACCCTAACTCTCCTCGCTAATTCTATTATTTTTAATATTCTTTGCTAAATTGGCTGTATATTCAGTTTCGTGGTTGGCGTCGCGGCTTGCTGAAAGTATTGGATGAGAAGACTTTGGGAATATTTATTTGGCATTGCATAATTGCGGGATGATTTTGTCGCCCGAACAGAAACCATAATCCCCGTCTCCCCGTGTCTCCGTGTCTCTGTGTCAGCCAAATCATCCCAGTATTCAGCAACGCCATTTATTTCGTTTTCTGCATAGTTCTGGTGAGAATATGTATAATACTACATAAAAATAACATATTCAAAATATGATTTTATTTACTTTGGCTTCTACAACTTCAACTATAGTTGGCAGTATTTTTCTGATCACTGGTATTGCTAAAGTTATAGAACCGTGGAAATTTACTCAACATATTGTCAAACTTAACTTAGTAAAACCTCAATTTATTGTATCTGTTGCTTTGACATTTACTGCTATTGAATCAGCTTTAGGAATTGCTTTAATTTTCAAGATTTTACCGCCATTAATAATACCTGTAAGTATCTTGTTATTATTTTGTTTATCAATGCTTACTTATTGGAGTACCTCTACTGGTAAAACTGAAGATTGCGGTTGTTATAATGGTTGGTTAGAAATTACTCCTACTCAAAGTTTAATTCTTAATGCTATTTATATTTTTCTGTTAATATTTTCTGAATTTTTCGGGGAATATCAGCCTACTGTTTTGTGGCAATGGTTGGTGTTATTTATAACTTTTATAACTAGCTATTCTTTAGCTGCTGGTTCTCTGGAATATATGCAGGTAAATGGTCGTCCTTATGTTGATTTTACGCCTTTGCAAGAGAACCGAATTTGGCAAGTAGAATGGTTGGGCCCAGATTCTGAATCTTTAATGTTTGGCTCTGTAATTGTGGTGTTTATGAGTCCTGAATGTTCTCAATGTAAACATTGGTTAGGTATTTTGAAGTTGGTGCAATGGCAAGATGATTTACCAGCAATAGTTGGAATTATAGATACTGAAAATTTGGAAGTAGGGCAAGATTTTGTAGATAGTTATGCAATAAATTTTCCCGTTGTTGCAGTTGATCAGAGGTTATATAAAAAATTGAGGATAGAGGTAGTACCCACGGCGGTTGTTTTGGAGAATGGGGTGATTCAAGAAAAATGGATTGGGTTGATGCCGATTTGGTTTATTAATAAGATTAATCAGGGGGAAAATTAGATAGTTGGATTATTTTAATTTATCTCAGTATGGTGACATAAATCAAGTCTAAAAATGTAGGTTGGGTTTCGCTACTGCTCAACCCAACAAAGCTTTATTCGACATCTCCAATACTCCCCCACTCAATAAAATGTAGAAAAGCTTTTGAGAAATGGTATTATCCCCCCTGACTTCTTTCACTCTCGTCAATGTAGTGTTCGACTGTTTTGAGGGTAGGATTGCATTTTGAACGCTGATAGTCGTAAAGCGTTTGGAAAAACTTAAGATCGACCTTGCGCCAGCTAACCCAGCCAATTCCTGAATATGTATCATCAGACAACGAGTACAGTACAAAGCTTAACTCATCGTTCCTTAACTCATCCTTGATGTAAATCAGCGAAAATCCCTCATGCTCCAGGATGACATTCTCTGTATTACTGCGCTGATGTACCATGATCTGGAATGGTGATTCGTTTTTCCAGTCATCTTGAATAGATTGATCGAGATCATTATATACCTCATCGTTGAAGTGATTAGCTTTATGCTCAAGCACGAAGCTCTCCACTTCATTGTCGGGGTTCATTACCGTTGTCCTGAAAAAATCATGCTGTCCGTTATCTATAATCTTGCGGACAAAAGGAATGGAATATATAGCCTTGACATTATTGCCTAATTTATAAAGTGCTTCCACCGTTTCCAGTTTTGAGACAAAAAAGCGTCCCTCGTCAAGATCAAAGCTATTATCAATCACTTGCTTCAGTTCAGGAACTGTCTCCAACTTATCAGAGTCAATATTACTTAACAAAGCCGGGATGCTTTCTCTTTTTTGATATTGGGTATCAGGAACCAAAGTGAGTTCTCCCGTCTTACCAGCAAGAAGATGATCTCTTAGTTGGCGTTGGAAAGAGGGAAGGTATATCTCATCTCTTTGATTTTTATTCCAAAAAATTGGCTTAATTGACAACTCTCCCGATGAACTGACGGTATTATTAGTTTTCCAGTCTGCAACCATGCAACCGACAACCTCTGATTTACCCAGGTGGTTTTTCCGTTCAGCTTGCCAAATCTGTACAGCTTTATGGGTTGGTCTGACGGGACCGACTTTCAAACTGTATTGGTGATCTAAGGTATAGCTATAAACTTTTTCTTCTTGACGATTCCGTTGCACGGTTTGCTCAATGTTACCTTCTATACCTGTTCCTTGAAGCGATAGTTGTAGTCCTGCGGATTTTTGTACAGAAGAACCGTCTATCGTGACATTAGTATCATTGAATGAAATATTCTCATCATTCAAAGTAGCATAGTA
>JAAUYJ010061808.1_pt1 | contig 17049 bp, 15 predicted proteins | sample 7278031 | NCBI WGS metagenome assembly JAAUYJ01 (sample SAMN14350222, study PRJNA611818) | marine sediment metagenome | isolation source: surface marine sediment (1.8m) | place: French Polynesia: Moorea | collected 2018-08 | reverse complement strand
TCCTGTAATTTTTATTAGTGCTTTAAATGAAGTTTTTGATAAAGTCAAAGCTTTTGAAGTAGGAGGAATAGACTATATCACCAAACCTTTTCAAGAAGAAGAAGTTTTAGCAAGAATCAAAAGTCAATTAACTATTCAAAAACAGAAACGACTCTTAGAAAAAGAAAGAAAATTATTAAAAATAGAACAAGATAATCTTAAAGCAGAAATTAGACAACGCAAAGAAGCAGAGGCTATTTTATATCAATCTAGGGCTTTAATTTCTAGTATTTTACATTCTTCCCTTGATGGAATTGCAGCTATGGCAGCATTAAGGGATAATAGAACAGGAAATATTATTAATTTTTCTTGTTTAGTTGTTAATCCAATTTTGGCTAGAGCTTTTAATAGGGAACCACAAGATTTAACTGGTAAATTAGTGCTGAAAAAGTTTTTAGATAGAATTAATTATGATTTATTTGATGATTTTGTGAATGTGGTAGAAACTGGAAAATCTTTAGAGCAAGATATTTATTATAATTACCAAGGAGAAGGAAAATGGTATCATTTCATCGCCGTTAAATTAGGAGATGGTTTTGCAATTACAGTCAGAGATATTACAGAAAGGAAAAACTTAGAATTAACCCTAGAAGAAACTAATAAAGAATTAGAAGCTTTTAGCTACAGTGTAGCTCATGATTTACGGAATCCTTTAGCAAGTATTGAATCATTAATTGATTTGCTCCAAGAAGAATATCAAAATCATGATGATTTCACTGAAAACCCTCAAGAAATTTTTGATTTGATTTACCAATCAACCTCTCGAATGCAGCAAATAATTAAAGATTTACTGCTATTATCAAAGGTTAAAAAAAGTGCTATAACTCTTGAATTAATGGATTTAAGTAATATAGTTGAAGATATATTAATGAAATTCCAAAAGACGGAAGCACAAAGAAAAGTAGAATTAATAATTGAGCCTAATATTATAGCTAAAGTAGATGAAAACCTTTTAATAATTGCTTTGGAAAATTTAATTAGTAATGCTTGGAAATATTCATCTAAAAAAGATGTTACTTATATTGAATTTGGAGTTTTATCTGCAGAAAAACAAAATTTAGACCAAATCATTAATCAATGCTATTTATATTACAAAGACAAAAATTTATGTGGACAAAAATTAGACCGAATTTATTTTATTAAAGATCATGGAGCAGGTTTTAATCTGAAAAATTTTGCAGAATTATTTACTCCTTTTAAGCGCTTCCATTCAGAGAGTGAGTTTCAAGGAATTGGTATTGGTTTGTCAATTGTCAAAAGAATTATTAATCGTCATCAAGGCTTAATTTGGTGTACTTCAGAAGTAGAAAAAGGAACAACTTTTTATTTTACTCTGAACGACTTTACGGCATAAAAAATCAAAATAAAATAAAATAAAATAATAGTATAGCATTTTTCAACGGGTGTGAGGTACATCAATGATCCCCCTAAATCCCCCTTACAAAGGGGGAATTTGAAGTTCCCCCCTTCTCAAGGGGGGTTATATAAAATCCGGTAGTATCGGTATAAAAAAGCGTAGAAACCGGGTTTCTTTTCAACACCGCACTGCATAACATCTACACTCCCAGAAACCCGGTTTCTTATAATACTCCATTGCCAACGGATTTGATATTATATAAAATCTGGATAATTGCTATAGCTTGCGTCATTGCGACTGCAACGGAGTGCAAGGAAGCAATCTCAGGAGTTTCGCGAGATTGCTTCCTATCGTCGCAATGACGACTTTTCAACCGGTTTCTATAATTAGGGGGGATCGAAAGAACTCTACCTCACTACCCCATCCAATTTTCTATTCTTCCTTCTTCCTTCTTCCTTCTTCCTTCTTCCTTCTTCCTTCTTCAATCATATATTCTTTCTAATAAATCATAAAATGGCTGCCAATTATTCTCTAGTGTAATTGCTTCCCAAACTGATTCAATTACAGGTCTAATTAAACTTTGTTGCGGATTATATTCTTGTAACCTTTCCGCCATTTCCTTTAATTCATTATCAGAATAACTCTGTAAAAAATGATAATAATATTCTCGCCACAGATAAATTAATTCTGACTCTTCAAAATCAGCAAAAATTTGACTAATATCATCACGCCATTCGGGAGAAAAGTTTTGTCTCAATTCCCAAAAGAAATCGTGGTATCCAACCTGAGAATCTGTCAGCATTTTTATAGTTAGCTGAAGTAACTTTTCTCCATCTGCTTCAGGTAACTCTTCAAACCCTAATCTCCTCATCATTAATTGCCGATATTCATCCAGATAAAAATCATCAAACTTTTCTAACGCTGACCTCATGTCCTTCCGCTCAATAACTGCAGCTAATGCTTCTTGAAGTAGGTGTAAATTTGACTTACAAACTAATGCTTGATGACCGTAACGATACAGACCGGAATAATCAAAATAAGCTGCTGTAAAATTAGGATCATAAGTGGGAATAAAAGCATAAGGACCATAATCAAAACTTTCCCCAGTAATCGACATATTATCTGTATTTAATACACCATGACAAAATCCAGCAGTCATCCATTGAGCAACTAATTTAGCAACTCTTTCTACTAACTCCGAGTAGAATAAAAAATAGCTATCCTTCTCTTCCTTGAGATGAGAATAATAACAATCAATTACATGGTCTAATAACTTTTTTGTTAAATCCGGGCGCTTAAAAAAATGTAGTCTTTCAAAAGTACCAAACCGGATATGAGAACGACTAAAACGCACCATCACCGACGAACGAGTAGGAGAAGGTTCATCCCCGCGCCATAATCCCTCCCCAGTTTCAACCAAACTCAGACACCGAGAAGTACGAACCCCATGACGGTTCAACATTTCAGCAGCTAAGACCTCGCGCACCCCCCCTTTAAGAGTAAGTCTACCATCAGCACTGCGAGAATAAGGTGTTCTACCCGAACCCTTAGTCCCAAAATCATATAATTCACCATCTACCCCACGAACTTGACCATAAAGAAAACCCCGACCATCTCCCAAATAAGGGTTATATTCACCAAATTGATAACCATGATAACGTAGAGCTAAAAAAGATCCTACACAATGAAACTTACCAAAAGCTTCAATAAAATCCTCATCCTTAACATCTTGAGAATTTAACCCTATTTTAGGGAGTAATTTATCATTACGAAATCGCAAAATATGTTGAGGAAATTCAGCAGCAAATACCTCATCATAATAATCACCGCCTAAAGATTCAATAGCAGGTTCATAGTTGAGAGAAAGTAAAAGATTAGACATTATTTTTAAATTCAAAATTCAAAAGTCAAAAGTCAAAAGTAGTACCCGTTTCCAAAAAGAAAGTATGCTAGAAGTAAGGAACAAGGCTTGAGTTATCATAGTTAAGAGTTTCGGAGTTTATTTCTAGTTTTTTAATTTTTACAACATAAGCGCCGATTGCTATAGAATTTAAACTTATTTTTATTACTACTCTTAAGTTACCGAAAAATCAAGGTATAAAGCTTCTAGTTTTCAGGATAAAAAAAGTGCTAGGAGATTTCCTTATATTCAATTCCGTTACGGTTTTAACCAGAAGTAATTAAGCTGTTAACTATTTAGATTGCCTATTTTAGCAACAACTAATCAAAGCAAAAATCTTGTGCAGTAACGGTTTGGTAGTTTTAGCAAAATTTACAATACGTCGTTTAAATGCTTAACAGCTTACTAAGTTGCACATTTATTTACATTTATTTATAGGATAAGAAATCCCCAAATTACCTTCTTGCTAATTGTATTTTACAATTGGTTATTATCAATAATACTATACTTAAGGTGACACTTCAATCATTAAGTAACTAACATAGAGAAAATAACCTTTTAGCTAATTATTAGTAAGTTACTGTTAATTATTCTTATGTTTACTTTTCCCACACTCCCCTAGTACCCTAGTACCCTACTCCCTTGTTCAAGAAAATGTAGAAAAGTTTTTGAGAAATGATATTATCCCACTCAAATTTTCCGAGTCTAAATATCTATATTGAAAATTGATACAATTGAAACTTGCAAAAGTTTAATCTGGTATTTTGTCTTCAAGTTTATGCAAAGCTTGATTAACCTTTTCCTCCAAATTTTGAAATTTTTGTTGTCTTAAGTCGCTCCATTCAGGCAATTTATTAATAAACTGTTGTAAATCAATAATCACACTTGTTAAATCGTTAATTTGTTGCAGTTCCGGTCGTTGCTTAAACTGCTGAGAAGCCAAATCTAACTCTGCTTGTAATAGCTTGATAGTTTGCTCCTGAATATCTAATCGATTCGACAAATTTTTCATTGTTTCCATCAAAGATTTAACCTTCCCTTCTCCCTGATTATTTCCTAATGTTTGAGCCGTAGACTCAAAAGAATTTATACTATCTTTTAACTGAGAAATTATCTGAGAAATTGATTGTTGATATTCGTCTAATTTTCTAGTATGATCGAATTTAATAGCTTGAGTTTGTGCTGCTAATTTTCGTCTGTTAAACAGATTTATTAATAAAGAAATTAAGACAAATCCTACCGGATAAATAATAGGTTTTTCCCAAAGATAACTAGCAAAAATTCCGACAGTAGAAGCAGCAAGAAAAATATATTCAAGGATTTCTGAAAGACGTAAGTGGTGCAACATATTTATTGAATTATAATTTTGTTTGTTAAGATAGCAATCCTATTTAAGTTGTAATATTTTGGTGGTAGTTAGAAGTCAGCAGTCATAATTTGGAATAAAATTAAGGGTTTGACATGATCCAATGCTTCCCTAACTTTGATTCTAACTCCTTCCCAGAAACAGAAGATTAACTAGAGTCCCCAAAACCAAAATTTCCCCTGGACAAATTCCTTTGCCTTTTTTGGTGGAAAAAATTGTTTTGATATAGCACTACGCATTAAGGTTAGGACATTTCTAAATCCTAGAACCCTTGAAAAGTCTGCTACTCCCTATTCCCTACTCCCTACTCCCTACTCCCTACTCCCTAGCGCGTAGCGCTATAGAAATTCCACAGATAGCATAAACAGCGATGGAACTTATTAATTTGAATTGTTTTCCTAATTATTCTGTGGATTGGTAGGGTATGGGCGATATTCATTCAGTAGGGACGGGTTCATCCAAAAACATTGACAAAACCCCAATAAATTACAGTAGTTTTAGAGTTGATAAGGTACAAAGTTTTACGGGTTTAGGGAACAGGGAAGAGGGAAAAAAATTAGGACTAAAGTGTACCTCACTATCCTCAAAAGTGCTGTAAATCAACCCGCCTCCAAACCACCACCGACAAGTACGCAGTAGGTGAAATAGGGGGTGGGTTTAGCAAAATATTTGACATCAGCACGATGTTCTCCTCAAAACCCGCCCCTACTTTTTCTGACTTTTGACCATAAAATAAGGTCTCAAGGCGACCCTTGGATAGGGCATTAAAAAAAGAAAATTCAATATTTCAAGCCTCCCTATTCCATAGAGTTACTGATAACTGAAATGACTCCTGTCTCCTCAAATCAACCCCCCTTACTTTCATATTTGTAGAATTATTCGAGCCAAGTTGAAATAAATTAAAACACCCAAAACATCCACTGCAGTTGTAATAAAAGGTGCAGACATTAAAGCGGGGTCTAACCCAAACGAACGAAACAAAAATGGCAAAGAAGAGCCAGCAACAGAAGCCAAAATTGAGATTGCAACCAAACTTACTCCTACCGTCACTGACACTTCTAAATTACCATTGACAATAAATAAGTACGCCCAAACTGTTGCCAATAAACCGAGAATACCTCCAAGCATTGCACCAGCAGCAGCTTCACGGAGAATCACTGTTACAGGTCCGATTTTCCAGATTTCATCAGTATTCATCCCCCGAATTACAACAGTCGAAGATTGCGCTCCCACATTTCCCCCAGTACCAGTTAATAATGGAATGAATGCTGCTAAAGCAACTACCTTTTTCAGAATATCTTCCTGCGATGTAATAATTCCACCCGTAACACTATTAGTCAGTAACAACACAAATAACCAGACTACTCTTCTCCGAGCAGCAGTAAGTAAATTCACCTTAAAATAATTGTCACCCTCAGATTGCACCCCACCCAAAGCATAAATATCTTCAGTAGTTTCCTGTTGCAAAATATCAAGCACATCATCAACAGTAATAATTCCCACGAGTCTTTGTTCGCTGTCTACCACTGGTATTGCCAGAAAGTCATAACGCTGGATAACACGGGCAACTTCCTCTTGGTCAGTACCAGTTTGCACGCAGACAAAATCACGACTCATAATATCGCTGATAGTTTCGTCTAGCTGAGAGGTGACTAAATCTCGCAAGGACAGAATACCTGTAAGATGACGGTTAGTATCAGTAACATATAGAGAATAAACAGTCTCAGTAACGTGAGCTAGTGAGCGAATGCGTTCTAAACTTTTAGCAACAGTATATTCCTCTTTAAGGGAGATGTATTCCGGAGTCATTATTCGCCCTGCTGTTCCGGAGTTGTAACCCAGGAGTTGGGCGGTAGCTTGGCGTTCGCTGGGGCTGAGTTGACCTAATAAACGTCGGACAACCGCTGCAGGTAATTCTTCAAAAAGTTTGGCGCGGTCGTCAGGCGACATTTTGTCAACGATATCTATGACTTCTTGGCGCTTGAATTTTTCGCATAGAGACTGTTGTATAGTGGAGTCTAATTGTTCATAGACTTCGATCGCCTCATGTTTAGACAGTAACCGAAAGGCAATGACTTGCATAGTTTCTGGTAAACCTTCGATCGCTTCAGCAATATCGGGTGGTTGTACTGGAACTAACATAGCTTTAGCTCCAGACAAGTTATCTTGTTCTAATAGAGCTTGCAGTTGTGATCGAACTAATTCCCGTAATTCTTGACGAGAAATTGTCGCTACGGAAGGGGATGAATAGTTATTATCTTCAATCAAAGCTAACCCTCCTATGATATAGATTCCTTAATCCAGTTTATACCGTTTCACGAAAGTTAAAAATCAAAAGTCATTCATTAAGATTTTATCGGCTCAAAACGCAGAAATAGTCACTCCGATAAATGGAGATGTACCTCCTGCTAACCTAGTTAAAATATCTGTAATTGTATTAATTTGACGCTTAGTCACAACATATTCATTGACTGTTTTTTGCCACTCCGAATCATTAGCAGGTAAAATCATGCCATAAGAAATACAGGTAAGTTTTCTGTTTAGTTCTAAAGCATATTGATTTTCTTTTAATCCTTGGCGGAAAGCTTCTCCTACTAATAAAATTCCATCACTAGCAAAAGCATCTATTGTACCATATATGGCATTTTTCACAGCAGTTTTTCTTCCCGATGCTCCTTGATAAACTTTTGGAGCTGCCAGTTGATATCGACTATCAATCAATTTTTGTTTCAGAGAATCATTGAGAACTCCAATTAAAATTCCTGCCAAAAATACATCAGGATTAACTGTTAGTCTTCTGTCTAGTTTGATCATTAAATATGTGCCAGTTGTGAATAAACGTTCAGAATAAATAACTCCTGTTAGCGGATTTTTATGATAGTATTAGGACTACATTCTACATGAACTCGATTATTAGCTACACTGCTATAACGTCCTTGTTATGAATTTTTATCAAGAATAGTTTCTAACTTTTCAAGGGTAATAGTTCGGTTTAATTTTTTTTCTAAATCTTCTTTAAAACCATTCATTAATTCTAGAAAAATCACTTCCCATTTACCTCCATAAACATAACCGAAAGGAGCAGCATATTTTCTCATTCCAACTTTTAAAACTCTAGTTTTTTGAATTTATTGTAATACTCCTTGTGCCCTGCCACATCCATAATTTATAACAGCAAATATAAGACTAAATATGATTATTGTAAGTTTATTTTTCATTCTCTACCTCACATCAATTAAATTAATATCATTCTAGTTTTAATTTTCTAGAGCTTTGAGAATTTTATTAAAAAGAATGATACATCAAATAATTATACAACAAAAGTAATAAATGTCAAGTTATTGATAAAGAAGGTGAGCATTGATTTCACCTTAAAAATAAACCAGTTTTGCCTAAATATATTAGGTATTTGCATATAATACTTTGACCAAGAGTTGAGCGTGGTAATTCATTTTTTCCATAGTTCCTTATAAATTGATTTTATCTGAAGCTAATTCTTGATTATTTACGAATTAATTTTTATTCAATCAAAAAGTAATCTTAAGCTCACTTGCTTTTTGTTATAATTAATGTTCTTATTAATCTATAAATTCAACATAATAAACCTGCATAAATTACAATAATTTAGCGTTAGTATTGCTACACAATGCAATCACTGATAACAGAACAGGACTTAGAGACTGTTTGTCAAGTTTTGTAATGTACAATGATTACCCTTTAAACTGTAACAACTTGGTGATTTATCCCAGATTTATAGGCTGAAATACCAAACTTGCGAGGGGTAAAAACACTTCATAATTCTTGATAAAAAGTTGCACACGGCGTTGATAGATACTTTTATAAGCCTTGTTTAAGTTGATGAAATTGGCATGAGAATATTTTGTGATATTATTGAAATATAGCTTTTTTCAATTAAGAATAATAGAATTACCAAATATTAACTATGAAATTATCAAAATTTGTGACTGCTTTGGGCGTAACTATGACTTTAGTTACTGTTTCAATATTAGATTTACCTAACCCAAAACAACAAGAAGCTCAAGCTCAAACTACTGGAAGACCTTATGTTGTTTTTGTAAATGGTTATCAAGATTCTTGTGCTTGGGGAAGATATGCAAATGGAAGTCCTGCTCCTTCAGATGAGTATCTCCAAACTCAGATGGCAAATAAAATTCAACAAGTTTTAGTTAATGTTACCCCTTCTTCTCAAACTGTTGCATCCAATACTAATTATCAACAATTTAGACTATAAACAGGTACAGCATTACATGAAACTGGAAGTAATTTTGATTTGGCAGTTTTGCCTAATGGTGATTTGATGGCAATTAAAAAATCTTCTACTAGTTCAGGTACAACAGAAGTTCATCTTCTCAGTGCTAGTTCTAATTATCAACAATTTAGACTAGGAACAGGTACAGCATTACATGAAACTGGAAGTAATTTTAATTTTGCAGTTTTACCTAATGGTGATTTGATGGCAATTAAAAAATCTGCTACTGGTTCAGGTACAACAGAAGTTCATCTTCTCAGTGCTAGTTCTAATTATCAACAATTTAGACTACAAACAGGTACAACATTACATAAAACTGGAAATGATTTTGATTTGGCAGTTTTGCCTAATGGTGATTTGATGACAATTAAAAAATCTTCTACTGGTTCAGGTACAACAGAAGTTCATCTTCTTAGAAGATAATCTCTAAAGTTTATAATTATATCATGTCCGGATAATCAGTCATAAAAAAGTTTTTGCTCGTAGTTCGGCTTTAGCTTAACTACAAACTTTAATTATAACTACAATTAATTGGAGTGTAAAATACAATGCCTAAATCAAATCATTTAAAAGTTATAGATGGTTTAATCGGAGTCTGTATTGGAGATGCTTTAGGCGTTCCAGTCGAGTTTACCTCAAGGCAAGAAAGAACTATCAATCCTATTACAAAAATGCAAGGTTATGGAACATATAATCAACCACCAGGTACTTGGTCAGATGATAGTTCATTAACCTTTTGTTTAGCGGAAGCTCTCACTCAAGAATTATTAACAGACAAACTTTATGAAACTTTAGCTAATTATTTTTGTAAGTGGCAACAAAAAGCTTATTGGACTCCTCACCGTTTTGTTTTTGATATTGGGATAACTACGAGAATGGCAATTTTGCGTCTCACACAAGGGGTCTCTCCTATCAAAGCAGGTAAAACAGGTGAAATGAGTAATGGTAATGGTTCTTTAATGAGAATTTTACCTCTTGCTTTCTGTTATCAATTAGTAAAATTCCCCTCATTAATTAAGCACGTTCATAATGTTTCTTGTTTAACTCATGGTCATCCTCGCTCTCAAATAGCTTGTGGAATTTATATTAGTATAGCGGTTTCTTTATTAGAAGGAAATGAACCTCTGAAGGCTTATTCTGAAGGGATTACCAGAGTATCGGATATTTATCAACAAGAACCTTATCGCTCAGAAATGCAACATTTTCAAAGAGTTATGTCGGGGAAAATAATTGATTTACCCATTGATAATATTAATTCTAGTGGTTATGTGATTGACACTTTAGAAGCTGCTATTTGGTGTTTTTTAAATAGTAATAATTATGCTGATGCTGTATTAAATGCAGTTAATTTAGGAGGAGATACCGATACAACTGCTGCTGTAACAGGAGGTTTAGCTGGAATTTATTATGGTATTGAACAAATTCCCCAAGAATGGATTGACCAAATTGCTCGAAAAGACGACATTATTGATTTAGGAAAACGTTTAGAAACAGCAATAAATAAAAAAAAATCAGCTCTTAAAACTTTGATCGAAAAAATCAAACTTTTAGAACATTTAGGTATTACCCAAAATCAATCCTCTCAAGCAATTAAAAAAGGGAGTTTAAGTCAAGCTCATTCTTATCTAAAAGCCACAACCATTAAAATTTTTGAAAATGCTGGAGACGATAAAATTTTAAATTTAGAAACAGCAGTACAATTATTTTTAATCTTTTTTAGAGCTGGCTTTTACTTAGAAGATAAATCTGGAGATTTTGCCTATCGTTATGAAGCAATTCCTGGTCAATTAGGGAATGCTTGTTATTATCAACTGGGATTATCTCAACAAGACGCGTCAGGATATAATCCAGAACCAAATGCTGTCAAAGAATGTGCTTCGGCTGCACATGAATTACTTTATAAATTTGCCAAAACTATTATAATTCAAACGATTTCTCAAAGAGAAAGAAAAATCGCTGTATCTTATCCTAAAGAAGATATAGAATTCAGTTATAATAATTCTGGGTATCCAATAGTCAAAGTAATAAATCACTCTAGAAGTGAACAATTAGATTTTTCCCAACCTCGTTATTTTGATTTTAGTAAATTTAAGCAAACTCTTAAATCTCATAAATATCAACTTTTTTCTGAACAATTAGATTTATTAAAAATAGTAGAAGATAATATGGATAATTGATAATTAATCCCTATAGGGATTAATACTAAAAAAAATTAGATGGGACTCGCCCTTAGTCTTTTGTCACCCTTCCTCAGATTAGTAAGGAGCGATTCTCCTCTATGTTTTCCGGTAAAATTTGATTGTGGGATGAATATAAGGAGAAGGAGGACGAGCGATAGAAACTTTACTCAATAGATTCAGAAATCAAGAAGAGCTAAGTCAAAAAAGTCAGAAATCCTTCCTTTCTATCGTCTATATATATAGACAAGTATGCCACTTAATTGTTCTGATAACTTGCCAAGTAGCGTGCCAGTTTTTCACACAACCTGGTGTAAATAAAACAATAGGAGAATTTTATGAACGAGCGTCGTCAAAAATCTTATTCCATTCGTGTTGATGCCGCTGAATTAGCCAGAAGTCGCCAACATCCAACCCATCAAGCTAATGGGGACGAAGAGCGCTACGCAGGCGCTCGGTATTTCATGTCCTTTACCAAAGGTTTAATCCATAACCCCAAAACAGGATTATTACAAGATCCAAAAGACTTTGTAGAATTTCGCCGAGCGATTGATGATGGCTTCATCGATCCTTTTACTGATAGAGTTCGTCATGGTGCAAAATATAAGGTTGTTAATGGCAACATTGTAGAAGAGGAAAATCCGAATTTCCTTGATGGTTTTAGACAGTGGGAAGCTCCAACTGCAGGGGTTGTCCACGATCTAGAAGGACCTGATGCTCAAGCAGTCACCATGCCTCCCGCACCACCATTGTTAGATTCTTGTGGAAACACTAACCTGGAACTAATTTTTGAGATGGCAGAGGTATATGAACTAGCAATTCTTCGCGATTGTCCCTTTAACGACTTTGAGAAAGGTCAAAAAAACCCCGATTTGAGAGCATCAATTGGTCGCCTCAATAAACTTGGTTACGTCCAAAATCAAAATGGACGACCCCGAAAAGTCAACAGGAAAGGAAGACTCGACCGAGAAACAGTATTTCGTGGGTCTTCTCCAGGGGTAGAAGTAGGACCTTACCTGTCTCAATTTTTGCTGATTGGTAACAAAGCCGTCAACGGAGAGGATGGTGTCACTACAGGAAAAATTGCCTATGGTGTTCTGGAAATTAACCAAAAAGTTCCCATAGCGACGCCAGGAACAGACTATATGACCGATTTTACAAAGTATGTTGAAGTTCAGCGGGGTATTAGACAGGCACGAGAAAGCTACGAGAAAGGACGTCGCTTTATTTCTACACCCCGCGACCTAGCAACTTATGTCCACTACGATGCTCTTTATGAAGCTTACCTCAATGCTTGTCTGATTCTGTTGGGAATGGGAACTCCTTTTGATCCTGGTTTTGATCATCTCTCTGGAGGTGGTGTAGCAGCAACAGATCCAAAAACTCGCCGTCACGCTAATGGTTTTGCTCTTTATGGCGGTCCCCATATTTTGACCTTGGTGACTGAGGTGGCAACACGAGCATTGAAGGCTGTTCGTTTCCAGAAGTTTAACAATCATATTCGCTTGCGACCAGAGGCTCTAGCAGCACGAGTTGAGCTGGTGCGTCGTAAAAATAGCGGTGAGATAGAGGAAAATTTGATTCCAAAAGCCTTAAGCCAATATGTTCAGGGGTTCTTATATCAGCTAGAAAGCAATGGAAATGGTGATTTGGCAACAAGTACTCTCGGAAATATTTCCGCAATAGCTGAAGGTAGTTATCTGCTACCAATGGCATTTCCTGAAGGATCTCCCATGCACCCTGCTTATGGTGCTGGACACGCTACCGTTGCTGGTGCTTGTGTGACTATTCTCAAGGCATTTTTTGACACCAGTGCAGTCCTTGTAAAGGATAGTAGTAACGAATATAGGTTCAAACGTATGGAGGAAGGTGATAAGTTGGTTGCTTTCCGAGCAAATGATGATGGTAGTGCCTTGGTAGAAAGCCCAATTGATAATATTTCTGAGGCTCTAACTCTTGAGGGTGAGCTGAATAAACTAGCGGCCAACATTTCCATTGGTCGAAACATGGGAGGAGTTCACTATTTCACCGACTATTATGATAGCGTTCGCATGGGCGAGGAAATTGCCATTGGTATTCTTGAAGAACAGGCATTGACTTATCCTACAGATCCCTTTGTCTTCTCTGTACCAACCTTTGATGGTGACATTGTGAGAATTGGTCGCCGATGAATCATTGGGTACAGAGGTGAAAAGGTTACTCTCAAAACAGTCTATTTTCTAGTCTGATTTGATTGTAGGATAAACAGAAGGAGGCGATCGCTTTTGAGAAAAAGGGCGATCGCCTCCTGATTCTAACAAGAGCGATTATTTTTTAAGTTCCTCTTATCTAAGCAATACCATAACCAGTGTAAGGACGCTTGTAAGGGGGATGTAGTCCCAGTACAATGTCTTCTTGAGCAACACCCATTTCTATTAATTCTTGACCTACATCAATATCAGTAGCATTATGCTGAAGCCAAATTTTTCCATCTTTAATATCAAAATGTAAAACGGTATAGTAAATTCGTTCTAAATCTTTCCAACGTACTCGCATCAGTTGATAATGATTTCGTATTAGGTCAAAAAATAGTTGATTTTCTGCCTCATTGTTTTGAGGTTTAGATTCAGCATATTTTTCTAATAAAGTTTGAATGTAGGAGCGATAATTCTCTAATTTCTCCATTGGACAATTTCCTCCGCGATGGGTTCTTAAATAATTAATAATTAACAATTAATAATTAATAATTACCTCTTCTTATACATAAGATGAACTGTTAGATAAGGCAACTTTTATGGCTCATTCACAAGAGCGACTGTTTTTTAACTTCCTCATAAATTTCCCTCGCACTTTTCTCCCCAAACATCTTCTGTTTTAACTCCAAATAATCTACAGACTGCGACATATTTTCCCGACAGAAAAATGCAGCTTTAGCAATTCCCAAACTATTGATAATTGCCTGTATACTTTCACTTCTAACTAATGCCATTTCCGGCACAACTAACTTTTGATTCATTTCTAAATTTACCCCTCTAAAAAGAACTAACGATATTGTTAACAAAAATTGTAGAACTTTGAACTATTATAGCTCCCTCATACCTTTTAATTAGTTTATCATCACAAGTAATAAAAAAATCGACTCCCAACTTTTCTGCACAAGCCAGATGTAACGAGTCCATTCCTTTAATTCCCATATTTTCCTCTATTTCTTCCGCTCTTGCCAGCAAACTTTCATTCAGATTTTGGAAAGACTTAGCCTAAAGTAAAACACTTTCAACAAAAACCTTTCGTTCGTTGTATGGGTTATTATTAGTTTCTACTACCAAAGCTTCTGATGAAACAATTTCGACTGTTTTATTTTCAATTAGCAAAAAAATCAGAGTCATTGACATTGATTCTAAATATATTCTTGCCTGAGATTGGTCATCGAATATTCTATTCAATGCGCTAGTATCTAAATAGAGTTTCATCAATAGAGAATTTTTGCTTCATTTTATCATCTAAATAGTAACAGAAAAAACAAGGTTATCAACCCTGTCTTGAAAATATAGTTGTTTCTTTCCATAAGTAACTATATTTTTATTTTTTCAACAATCACCACAGGAATTAAACTCTTTTCCAAAACTGCTTGAGAAACAGACCCCACTAACACATTATCCCATAAACGATCCCCTCTTTTCCCCATAACTATTTCTGCTACTCCATACTGTTGCGCAACATAAATTATTTCCTCCGATACCACACCCACAACAGTTATAAACCGATACCGAATATCTGCCAAAAGTTGCCTTGTTTGCTGTTGTAGTTTCTCAATACTTTCCCCATCCTCAGACTGAATAACGTGCAATACCACAACTTCCCCATCACAACGTCTCGCCAACTCAGCAACTTTTAACAACACCTCCACAGCAAGAGGTGAGGTATCAACAGCAGCTAACAAAACAATACGACGAGAGATGGCTACTTTTGTCGGATCGACTTCTCCTTTTTGTAAGAGTTTTGGTGCAAAGGTAGGTATTGCCCAAGCTCCCAAAGGTGCTGTGACTAATATGGATAGGGCAGCGATCGCTAAAATTGTTTCCCCTCCATCAATACCTGCTGCTAGAGGAATAGCTCCAATGGCAGCTTGCACCGTTGCTTTAGCAGAATTTCCCGGTAGCAAAAATAGACGTTCCCGCCAACTCCAGTTACTACCCAAAGTTGAGATATACCAACCGAACATCCGCCCAACCAAAGTACCGACAGCTAAAATTAACAACCCTACCCACAAGACATTTTCCAATACTTGCAACGGGATACTAGCACCGAGCAATACAAACAAAATTATTTGCGCCACCACCCACAAAGTATCAAAACCATTTCGTAACCGTCGTGCCAGGGGTGCATCAAATTCGATGACAAAAAAACCTGTTGCCATGACTGCTAAATAACCGGAAAATATGGGAAATTTTTCTGCTAAGACGACTAACAATAAAGCTAAATTTGCTGCAACTAAAGTATCCTGGGTAGTATTTTGAGTCCAATTTTGTTTGACCAATAACAATACTAATATTCGCGCTGTTAGCAACCCGGCAATAACTCCCAAAACAATTTGTAAAATCACTTGAAACGGTAATATTTGTAATGCACTGAGAGTGATGCCACCAGGAAAAGTTACAGTAGTTGTTCCCTGAGATAAAAATGCCAATAGTAAACTAAACACTAACAACAGCAAAACATCTGACAAAGCACTACCAGTCAAAATAGCATCAGAAATACCTTTAGTCACCCCCCAACCCAAACTTTTGAGGCGCAACATTCCGGGAACAATAACTGCGGGAGACTCTGCACCGATAATACAACCCAATAACAATCCGGTGGCAAAGTCAAAATTAAGTAACCACATAGCTGCGATAGCGACAACAATAGTTTCACAGGTTGCCGGGAGAAAACCTAACCGTAGCGCAACACTTCCTTGTTGTTCTAACTTTTCTCTGTCTAAACCTAACCCTGCTTTCATCAAAATTATGGTTACGGCGATCGTGCGCAGGGAGTCAGCAGCTTGTAAAATGCTAGAGTCAATGGTATTACTAATTTGGGGACCTAATAATATTCCCACCAATACCATTCCGACTAGGGGTGGTGCTTTTAACCTAAAGGCTATTTCGCCAACAAAAAAGCCTATTAATAATATCAAAATAATACTTTCTAACATAAGAAGGAAGAGGGAAGAATAGTAGGTTGGGTTAAGCGCCAGCCCAACCCAACAGATACAAGTTTATTGTTGGGTTTCCTTAACGTCAACCCAACCTACAAAATGCTTGAATTAACTATTAAAATAATAGTAGCTTGGGTTTCGCTGCGCGACATGAAAAGCGTATCTCGCAACCCAACACCAAATTGGTATTTGTTGGGTTTCCTTAACGTCAACCCAACCTACAAAGAAATAATCAATTCTTTCCCCCTACTCCCTACTCCCTACTCCCTCTTTAATGTCAAATACTATTCCCCTAGAGGGTTTGGAGACCAAACCCATACCAATAATGTCAAACACTATCAGGCGATCGATACCCATAAAACTTCCAATCCCAAACCCTAACTAGGCAAACAAACATCAGGAGGACACAAACCAGGAAATTCTAAAGTAGTTACTTCAAGTGTATCTAGCTCAATTCTACGAATCAGATGATTATTCGTATCTGCAATAAATAAATGTTGCGCGATCGCACTTAATCCTGATGGTTCAGAAAAACGAGAATTAATACCTCGCCCATCCTGATGACCTGCTATACCATCTCCTAACATAGTACGACATAAACCCGCATGATATTCCACACGCTTAATTTTGTGATTATAGGTATCAGCAACCCAGACATAATTTTGAGTATATTCTATTCCCAAACAATGCTGTAGCAAAACCTCTTCACCTCGACCATCCTTGTCTCCAAAGCCAAATAATTCCCCACTACCACAAACAGTACG
>JAAUYJ010077849.1_pt1 | contig 17060 bp, 12 predicted proteins | sample 7278031 | NCBI WGS metagenome assembly JAAUYJ01 (sample SAMN14350222, study PRJNA611818) | marine sediment metagenome | isolation source: surface marine sediment (1.8m) | place: French Polynesia: Moorea | collected 2018-08 | reverse complement strand
TAGTTGTGTAGGGAGCAAAAAAGATTTTTTCCTCAGAAATACCAAAGTTACTAATATAGCGTTTCCCACTATTCCCATTGACAAGCACTGCATCTGCTTGGGGTAAAAGTACACGTCTTAACTGATGTCTTAGCCAACCTCGACCTTTTTCACTATATTCGGAAAGTGTTGCCCAGATGATAAGTCTAGTTTTGGGATGAAATTTCCGGTAAAGTGCTGCCTGGAGACTCCGCATTCCTAGTTCCCCGGAAATTATGACATCTGGTTGATATTGATGAAGTAACCAAAGAGTGTCATAGGGAATGTGAAGATATATTGGCTCGGAAAACCCTTCGGGATGTCGCCAGGTACGTTGGAAGGTAAGATTTTTTTGAACAGTAACATTTAATCCTTCCCAGTTTGTTTGCCAACTACGGTTAGCTTCCATGGGGGTAGAAATAAATACTTTAAATTCTGAGACTCGTTGAGCGATCGCCTGATACAGAGGCAAGCGATAAGGAGGAATAAAGTTTGTTAATAGTGCAAGGCGCTTAACCATAATTATCTCTACTTTATTAATTTAATTTACTTATAAATAGCTATTTTCTTGCCTCAATAATCACTGCTCCCTGAGTCTGCTCTTCTAACTCAATGTTATTTATATATGGAATTTCACTTTCTAAAAGTTTTTTTTACAACTTGTAAATCTCAAATTAGACATAATTCTAATTAAACTGGAAGTATCATAGATACACTTATGTTATGTGGATACCTAAACCAAGGAGCAAGTTTCTTTTTCAATAGGGTAAAAAAAGTGTCAAATATCACATCTAAAAAGCTCAAAAAGTGATTAGTATCTTGGGCAAACTAAGGAAAAAAATTACTCCCCTAGTCCCCTACTCCTTAAAAAGACTTTTTCAGCAAGCCCTAATCAATTATTAACCCGACTTCCCATTTTGCCACCAAATACACCTGCCAATAATAACCTTAGATAAGGTAATCCCAAATATAATGGCCATAATAGCCCTCCATGACGTTGGGTATACACTTTCAATTCTTGAAATGGTAAACCTTTTGGTTGTTGAATTTTTTGCAGACGTTGGGAAAAAGTAAGATTCTGATTTTCCCAAATATCTGTTTCTGGAGGATTAACAGTACAAGTCCCTACATAACTAGGCGTTAACCAAACTGAACCACCTGCTTTACTCACTCGTAAACCATAGTCAATATCTCCGGTACTATGAGTAAAGTTATGGTCTAAATTTCCTACTATTTTGGTAGTAGATTTAGGAATAAGTACACAATTACCATTCATGGTGTGACAAACTTGGGGTTCTTCTGTGGGGTGAACTAACTTAAACTTGAGAGGATGCCACCAGGTACTCCGCACCATTCCACCATAAGTTAGATTACCAGTTTCTGGGTGACACGTCGAACCAACTATTACTGGATTTGTGGTTCCTGTTTTGATAACTTGGTCTAAAGTCGAAAGTAATTTCTCTATAGCTTCCGGGTAGAGGTTAGTATCATCGTTAAGCCACATATAATAGTCCTGTTCATCTTGGAGTGCTTTGGCAAAAGCAAGTCTTGTACCACCATTCCAAAATAGCCCGCCATTCCCAGGAATAATTTTGACTTGAGGAAATGTTTGGGTAACTGCCTCAGAAGTACCATCTGTACTACCATCATCGACTAGATAAACTTGCAGTTGGATATTTTCTGGAATTTTTTGGTTAAATGTTTCTGCTAAACTTGCCATAGTTTTTTCTTTGCGATTATAGCAAGTCATTAATATGGCGATGGTTTTGAGTTCCATTGGTTTGTCAGTAATAGTAATTTTTTTTAGGAGGCGATCGCTATACTCAAATCTTACCAATCACAGGCAAGATCATTACCTTTTTTTTGACAATATTCTGCTTAACTTTGCGCAAATTTTTAACTAACAGTTCTTTCATTAAAATTCACCTCTCTATTCTGTCAATATTTATGATTGTTTTTTCACCTTTATATAAACGCATATATGTAGATAGTATTTTCAAATCAGATGCCAAACAACTATTGGTTATTTACTGACAGCGAAAAGCTTGGCAAACCTTCTTACCTGTTGCCTATTGTCTAAAAGTGGCTAGTTTTTTTGCACAACTCAAACAAAGTTAAGTAGAGTTTTTTCTACTCACCCAATCAGTTAACAGTTAATCTTTATTCTCAATTTTGTCTAAACTCAAATTTATAACCAAATTTGTTGATGTCTTCAGCATATCTAGCACTTACTATATCAATAGTTTCTGGAGTATAGTATTCCGAGTAATGTTTAGAACTTTCTTTGTTTAGATGAGGTAATTCTATAGTTGGCAAATTACTATCAGCACAAACTTTTTCCCAATCTTCTTTTAGAGATTCATAACGACCTATGAAATTGACTACTTCCTCTCCTTTATTATTGGTAAAAAATAAATACTGAGATTTAAAATGAAAATCACTGTCGGGATCTGGTATTTGCGATATAGCTTTGACAAATTCCTCAAAAGACATTCCTGCCCTGAATAAGTTGTATCTAACAAATCGTTTTGATATTCCATCTTGATAATCAGGATGATTATAGTTGGGATCAACTTTAATCTTGGATTTGTAACATGAAAATAAACGTTCCCATGGATTTCTCACAAAACCAAATTTATAGTAATCTTGATATTTATCTAGGTTTTTTCTTTCCACTGAAGGAAAGCTAAACTCATGTATGTCTTCTAACTCTAAACTATCTATATTTTCTAATTCTAGTAACTTGGCACTTATATATTTTAATGTTGAGGTAGCAACTTTAGGAATAGGGAAATAAATTACTTTATACTTGTCAATACGAATTATTGGATGTAAGGAATAAACTGCCTGATCTCGTTCTTCTAACTGCTTTTTTTTGACCCAATATATCAATTGACTTATTACTTTATTTTTTTTTAAATTTTGGATCATTAAGCTACTCCTTGCTTAGTATTTTTATTTCGATCTATAGTCACTAATTTAACCTAGTTACCTGGGTGAGTCAACCTCATAATATTCGCAGAATGAGGATTGTTTAGTTGGCAGTAATTGCCGGAACTGGAGTCCTAATTTTATAAATTTAACTGCTGTATAATGTTAATAATATAAAGCATTATAAAATCTTTCTAGTCAAGTGATATTCAGCAGCAAAACCCACTTTATCATAAAGCTATTTTTGTAAAATTTCTTCAAAAAGAGATGAATAGCGTTGTGCTTGTAATTCTTGGGAAAATTCTCTTTGAGCCTTTTCACGAGCTTGATGAGATAGTTTTTTATGTCTTTCTGGGTCTTCTAATACCCAAGCTATTCCTTTAGCTAAGTCTTCTATCTCAAAAGGTTGGGCTAAATACCCATTTAATTGAGGATCTATCAGGTCAGGAATACCACCAATATTAAACCCTACACAAGGAGTTCCACAGGCGATCGCTTCCATAATTGTATTTGGCAAATTATCTTGAATAGAAGGAGCTACAAATACGTCTGCAGCAACATATACTAAAGCTAGAGAAATATCATCATCAAATCGTCCTAGATAAGAACATTCAAAACCTAACTCTGGTATTTCTTTTGGTTGAGAAGAACCAAATATTACTAACTGAATTTTATCTTGCCACCCTGCTTGACTTAAACTTTGTAAAGCTGGTTGTAATAGATGAAATCCTTTGCGACGATCGCTTGTTGGACTTAGAGATCCAAATAATACCAGTTGCTTATCTTCAGGTAAGTTGAGAATTTGCCTAGCTATCTTCTGATCTATAGGTTTAAACCTTTCAAGATCCAAACCATTAGGAATAACCTTAACTGCTAAATCTTTAAACAGGGAACTAGAACTTACACATTTCGCTAACCAAGAACTAGGCGTAACTATTGTTAAGTTTAGATTTTTCCAAGCTTTGGCTTTACGTTGCCAAACCCAATTAGATAAATCCCTTTTTTGATTACTATGGAGAATAGGACAATTTCCACAAGATTCTTGGTAGCGATTGCATTTCCCAGAGTAATGGCAACCCCCAGTAAAAGGCCACATATCGTGGCAAGTCCAGACTAAAGGTTTTTTAAATTTAGGTAAGGTTTCAATTTTAACAAACCCTTGACATATCCAATGTAAATTAATAATACTTGGATTAATCTGTTTTACTTGAGCAACCAGTCTGTCTGGAAACCATTGGGGAGAAAATAATAAATTTTCTCGTTGGCGATATAGTGGTAGAGGCCAAGTTGTCAGAGTAGGGATAAACTGAGCAATTTTACGGTTTAATTTGGCTTGCTGTAAAGTTACTGTTGAATTATCAGTGCCTTTGATTTGCACTAACATCTGGGAATTGAGGCCAATTTCATGAAATCCCTGATGTAATTGATAAGCAGCACGAGCAGCACCTCCACTACTATCATTGCTATTAATAAGTAAAACATCCATAAATCATATATAAATTTTTGTTAATCTCGCATGTTACCTGTTTCTAACCTTCATCCACACCAATTAACATCAGAATTTCAAATGAGACATAATTTGATTAAATTTACTTTCATTGAAATTTTTATATAGATTTTTTGGCAAATATTTCTTTCAGTTTCTTTTGCACCTTTTGGGGGAAGCTTCTGGGCATAAATTTTTGATTATGTTTTTCTGAATACTCTCGGTCTACTCCTACTCCATAAGGATCTTTTAGAGGAAAAGACATAGGTTTAACAGCCAGATTAGATATTCCTGCTGCTGGAGTTTTAGTATGAGTTGCTTCTGCATCAAAACCAATATTAGATATTAAATTAACTGCAGGAGTAATTGCTAAACCTGATTGAGAAAAACGGCTCAAAGCAAATTGAAAATCCCAAATACTTTTATCCCAATTTCCTTCTTCATCATGTATGCTGTCAAATCCTTGTTTTATGCGATTATATTGTTTTTCATCTCCTAAAACATCTCTAACTACATTTTTCATTTCTGGTAGTTTCCATAAATTCATTTCCGCATCAAAATACTGCCATGATCTCCGCCAAGAAGCCCATCCCCAAATCATAGCCAAATAAGAGAAATGATAACTTTGAATGTTTGATTTCCATTCTCCTAAAATGTTTGTACCACTAATCATCATTACTCTTTTATCGTGACGATATTTTTCTAGTAACTCATCACAAAAACGGAAAAATGTAGGATGAGGTAAACAGTCATCTTCTAAAATTATTGCTGTTTCTACTGTATCAAAAACCCAGTTTAATCCGCTAGAAACTCGTAACCCAGAACCTAGATTTACATCTGAATAATTTTTATAGACTTGACACTCCCAATCTACTTGTTCAATTATAGAACGTACAGCCTGACATTTTTCAGCTTCTCCTGATTTTTCTGAGCGAGGTCCATCAGCTACTAAAAATAGTTGGGGTGGTTGAGCTTTGCGAATTTCTGCAAATACCTTTTTAGTAACTTCGGGTCTATTAAACACTAATAATACAACGGGGGTTTGCATATGCCAATCAGCTATTTTATTTTTACAATATTGTATAGTAATTAAGATGATTTAAGTTGTGAGATATTAGAGGATTTTAGGGAAAACTTAACTGGGAACAGGGAACAGAAAAGAAGAAAAAAATGAATATCTATGAATTATGATAACTGCTATATTCCTTAACATTAGGTAATATCTTAATTCTCACATCTGATTTTTGATTGCTATATCAAAACTTTAGTTAGTGAACTTGGAAAAAGTAATATTTTTTTAACAATTCTATCTAGTTATAGCAATCAAGAATAGTTAGTGAAACATTTAATAACAATTAAGATAAATCAAAATCCTCTTATCTTCTGACTCCTGATTCCTAATTATCACTAAAATCTTACAACTAAAATATGATTGCTATAGTTGATATCTAATTTTATTGATAATTAATTATTTTTATTTTTTAGATACTAGATTAATTAATAGATTAATTGGTAGTAAAGCTTTAGTTTGCTGCATAAAGACTATTCTAGTTTTCGGGACAAATAGATGACAGACATAGGAGGCAACTATCTGAGAAATTACAGTAGCTATCGCCGCTCCTATAATACCATATTTAGCAATTAAAAAATAGTTTAAAACCAAATTGATTATTGCTCCACTAGCAGTAGATGCTGCGGAAAATTTCGTTAATCCTTCTGTAATCAACCAAGGACTTCTTGCTACTCCTAATGAAACAAATAATCCTGACCAAATATGTATAGAAAATACTGCCCCACCTGTGGCATAATTATCTCCATAAATTAGAGTCATAATTGGTGTAGAAAAAAAAGTTACGGGAATTGCAACACTGTAACTTAGAGCTGCAACACTATAAAACAATTGTTGTAGTCTTTCATAGTATATTTTTTCGCTAATTTCTTTAGTTTGAACAACTTTAGGAAAAACTGATTGAACTAAGCTACTAGGAATTAAATACCACATTTCTGATATTCTGACCGTTGCAGAATAAATACCTACTGCTGAATCACCAATCATTTCTCCTAACATAATCTGATCGGTACGCATATAAATCATAATTACAATGCCAGAAATAATTAGAGGCCAACTTTCTATAAGTAAAAATTTAGCACGTTTAAAGCTCCAAGACCATGCCTTAAGTAGATATCCTTGCCATTGATAAACTATACCTAATCCCACAGCACCTAAAACAATTTCTGCTGACCAAATACCTGCAAATAAACTGATAGGAGCTTGGATATAAATAGCAATAATTTTCACTATATTAAGTAACAAATATCCTGATGTTTTAGCCAAAATTATATATTTTGATTGAACTTGGGCTTGAAACCAAAATTCAATTACATCAAAGGCACGAAAAATCATGCCTATACTAATAATTGCTACTAAAAATAGAGTTTGATGATCGTCAGGTTTAAACAAATAAACTAAACTAACTGTCAATATAGATAGGAATAAACCACCAAGTAGTTTTAAAACAAAAGCAGTACCCATGACTTCATCTTTCTCATGGGGTTTACGAACAACATCACGAATAATAATATTGTTTAATCCCAGGCTAGAAAATATACTAAATAGAGAAACCAAAGCAATAGCATAGTTTAATAGACCAAATCCTTCTGGACCTAAATAACGAGCTACCCATACCCCAACTAGAAGACCTAACCCCATCCGTAGAAATTTATCACCTAAAAGCCATGCAGTATTACGAACAATCTGCTGTAAATTTGGGCCAAACTTTTGCTTTAATCCTGCGAACTTTTTCAACATAATGAGTATATTATCAATGCATATATCTAGTCGTTTTTATATTTCCTTTTTTTTCTGGCTTCAGCAATAAATAAATTTTGACGTTCAGGAAGTTTTTTTAACCCGGGTTCTACCCGAAAATTTTTCCTTGAAGTTTTAAGGCAAACCCCAACAATTACAAATATATAATAGTACCAATTATGATTATTCTCTACCAAAGGTATTTCTGTCAGGTTTGGAAAAACTATAAAAATTAATAATAAAATAGGCAAAATTAATTCCAGAATAGACTCTCCTTTTTTAGAAGAAGTTAAAGATTGTATTGCCTGAACTAAAGCGGTACAAATAGACCAAGCAAAAGCACTAAATCCGATTAAACCTAAATCAATAATAATTTCTATAAAACCATTATGAGAATGAGGAGCAGTCCAGTATCCGCCACCAGAGGGCAGCCTTAATCCACCACTAATATGATTTGCTGCCGGGTTATCAGCCCCACGCCAAGGCTGCCAAAAACCATGAAATCCATAGCCTAACACAGGACGTTTGGGAATTTTTTCTGCAATTAAATAAGCCCATAAAGGTGTTCTTCCTGTTAAGGTAAGATCTTTGCCCAAACCATCAACAACTATAGCTTCTAAGTTATTTGTAATAATAATAAATCCACTAATAGATAGGATGAGAAAAACTACAACAAAAAATAAACTCCATTGAAAAGGTAATTTTTTGAGAAATCTGACCGAGAAAACAGTGACTATACCCATTAAAAATTGTACTTTTGATGCTCCTGATTGTGCCATATCCATGACATAAAGTAAGTAAAAAAAAGCTCCTATGGATAACCAACGATTTTTAGGATTTTCAATTGCTTCGAGTAACCACAAAATAGCACCTAAAGCCATCAAAGCTGCTAATTTATTTGGGTGGTCAATAATGCCTTGCCAGCTATTTTTGGCGAGATTAATAGCAATGTCTGGCTTGAATATACTATAAAAGGTACTGAGAATTGCTGTTACTACTAAACCCCATCTTAACAAAGTAGATATTTCTTTATAGGGATATTGTTTGATAATATAAACATAAACAATTGTAGATCCTAATAAAGCTATACTGTACTTCAAAGTGTGGATGGGAGTATCAGACCAGCCAAAAGATAAGAATATTATAAATAAAAAATAACATAGCCCGGGGTTATTTTGTAACAATAAAGCAACCAAATCAAAAAAATATTTGAGAGTATATTTTAACCTTGGTGAAAGAATAAAAAGCACCGATCCATATACAGCCAATTGAAATATCATAGATGGCAAACTCTTCTCAGGGTGAGCCATAGCATTAGGAGTCAATGCAGGAAAAGGAGCAATATTTAATCCTGGCATCATAAATAACAAGAATCCAACTACCAATTTTTCTGCCAAAGCTCCCAGCTTTTGATTACGACTAACTGCTAGAAAAGCCAGGAGTAGATATATTACCCCACATCCTAAAATCGGGAGTAAAATTATTGGATTTTTCAGTAGCTCTTTCATAATTATTGGCTACAATTTAAACCTAAAAAATTATTATTGATTATACCTTAAATTATTATAATTAGTAATTGTTTTCATAGGGCATTGCAAGTTCTGAACTTTTGTGGCAATAATGAAATTTATAATCTATAAAAATCATTATTATGTTCTTAGTTTGATATGCTAAAATAAAGTTATGGTTATCATTAGCCCAGTAAATTTTATTAACTAATCCCTAATATTAACTTAACAAGGAAAATTGACAGATGAATACAGGAGTAGAAAAACAAAAAGAGACATTTGAGGATATATACTCAGAGTCTAATAATTGGTCTTATTGGGATGATACTGACCCCCTAACCAGATATCTACTTGACAGAAGACTTCAGATAGGAGTCAAAAATCTAATGAAGATGACTAATTCATCACCTCAAGACTGGGATGTATTAGTTATATGTGGTGGAGTAGGTGGAGAAGGTAGTGTCTTAGCTAACATTGGTTTTCGCTCAGTTACAGTTTCAGATATATCCGAAAATGCAATGCAGGGATGTCAACTCAGGGACTCACGGCTCAAAACAAAAGTTATGAATGCCGAAAATCTAGACATACCAGACGAATCTTACGATTTAGTCTTAGTACAAGATGGACTACACCATCTACCTCGTCCAGTTCTTGGTTTAACAGAGATGATTCGAGTGGCTAAGAAAGCAGTAATTATGATTGAACCTCATGCTGGAATAGTGGCAAACTTGCTAGGAACTGAATGGGAAGCTCATGGCGGTGCAGTTAACTATGTATTTCGGTGGAATAAATTAATGTTTGAACAGGCAGTCAAGAGCTATGTTTTACAAATGCCATGCCAGATAGAAGTAATTCGTTTATGGAACCATAATTTGGTTATGGATAAGGTAGGAAAAATTTGCGGTGGTGGCCAAAGAGGGAAAGTAGTCGTACAACTTTGCTATTTCCTATTGGATTTATTTGCTAGGTGGCTAGGAAATATGGCGATCGGATTATTGATCAAAAATGACCCTATAGATAATCATAACTAATAGTTAATCTATAAAAGGTAGTAATGTAGATGCGGATATACCTGATTACTAGATTATTATTAGGTTTAAGTTGCTTTAATTTATTTACCCTAATACAACCATACTATATCATAGCACAGCCAGTTAATCGAAACAATTATTCAGTCTCAGAATTAGTAGAAACAGATTCGGATTTAACTATGAGTGCCTATAGGTTAGGTGGTGGAGATACAATTAATGTTGATATACTGCGAGTACCTGATTATAGTGGGGACTATCAAATTCCTGCAGATGGAGTAATAGACCTGCCTTTGGTGGGAAGTGTTAATCTTGAGGGCTTAACAATTACCGAAGCTAGAAATACTATTTCCGCCAAATATGCAAATGTCCTCAAACGGCCCATTGTAGTAGTTACGCTTAAAGCTTCTCGGCCTTTCAATATATGGATTTCTGGGGAAGTAAATCAAGCAGGTTCTTATGCAGTGGCTTTAAAATCTGGTGTAGGGCAAAATCCCGGAACTCAATATCCTACTTTGCTTCAGGCGATAGAACAAGCCAAGGGAATCACCCTAGCTGCCGACATACGACAAATTAAAATTCGTCGCCCCCAAAGAGGAAATAGAGAGATAATTATAAATGTTAATCTTTGGGAAATGCTGACAAGTGGTAATTCCTCTCAAGATATTATCTTGCGAGATGGAGACTCAATTTTTATACCGAGTACCCAAAGTATAGACTTAGGAGAAACACGGCAAATAGCTACAACCATTTTTGCTATTCCTATAGATCAACCTCGGAATGTGACAGTAGTGGGAGAAGTTGAACGTCCTGGTGCTTATGTTGTCCGTGGAGGAGATACAGGAGCAGACTTTAATGTTAGCGGGCAACCTACTGTAACAAGAGCAATTCAGTTAGCTGGAGGAATTAAACCATTAGCTGATATTCGTTATATCCAACTGCGACGACAGACGAAAACGGGAACTATTCAAACAGTAAGTTTAGATTTATGGGAATTGCTAAAGAGTGGAGATATTAATCAAGATGCAATTTTGCAGCAAGGAGATATGATTGTAATTCCCACAGCCCCAGATATCGATCCAGCAGAATCACCTGAATTAGCAGCAGCTAGCTTTGCTCCCGATGAAATAGAGGTTTCAGTAGTAGGGGAAGTTAGACAACCAGGACAAGTTAGGCTTCCGCCAAATACTCCCTTGAATCAAGCTATATTAAAAGCTGGAGGATTTAATAGAAGTAGAGCTAAGAGGAATTCTGTAGAGCTAATTCGTTTGAACTTCAATGGTACTGTTTCTCGGCAAACCATAGTTGTTGATTTTGCTTCTGAAGTTAATGAAAAAACTAATCCTATGCTGCGCCAGAACGATGTTGTTGTTGTTAGTAGGAATGGGATAGCTGCTATATCAGATACGTTAAATACTACATTTGAATTTGGAGTTAGTACCTTATCAGTGCTGAGATTTTTTGAAGTGTTTGGTGTTTTTTAATAGGCAATATTAAGATGGAGCAAATAAAATCAGATTAGGGAAGATTTTGAAGCTAAAAATAGTAAATTAATATTTAATCAAGCGGCATTGGATATGGATTATGAAACTAATTATGAACAAATTACACATAAAAATAACGGTCAGCAACTATCTCCTTCGTTGACTCAAGCTTCCCAAATAAACAATCAAGACAATGAAGATGAAAATTTTGACTTAGGTTGGATTTTTGCTGTTGTTCGCCGTCGTCTATTGATTATGGCAGGTATAGGATTAACACTAAGTGTAGTTGCTGGAGGATTAATTGTTAAAAGTGCCCGTCAAGTAGTTCCAGTATATCAAGGTTCTTTTCAATTATTAGTGGAGCCAATTACTGCTGAAGGTAGATTAGCTAGACTATTTTTAATGGCTCAAAATGTTGATGCTAGTGCTGATATCCAAAGAATTAGAATTGAAGACAATAGTCTTATAGATTATGAAACTTTAGTTAGGGTATTAAAGAGTCAAACTCTACTTGAACCTATAGTAGATAGATTGAAAAATGAGTATCCAAATATTAATTATAACCTACTAAGGTCTGGTATTGAAATTACTCGTATTAGTGTGCAAAAAGGTTCTCAAGAACAAGGTACAAAAATTTTAGTCGTTAACTATAAAAATCAAGACACAAAACAAATCAAAGTTGTATTAGAATCCTTAGAACAAGCTTATTTAGAGTACAGTATAGAAGAACGTCTCACTAATCTACGTCAAGGAATTGATTTTATCAAAGAGAAACTGCCTAACTTAAGACAGCGTGTTGATATATTGCAAGGACAAGTACAAAAACTACGACAAAATTATAATGTGTTCGATCCAACGAAAGCAGAGAAATTATTATTTGAGCAGTCATTAAGTATTCAGAGAAAACAAGTAACACTGCAAGGGCAATTAGCAGAAACTCGCTCTCTATACAATCATCTAAAACAACAGTTGGTAAACGGAAATATTATTGCAGTATTATCAATAGAAAGTAAAGCTTATGACTTTTTAATTAGAGAAATTCAGAAGTTAGAGAGTGAACTTGCTGCTCACTCAACCCTGTTTTTAGATGATAGCGAACCAATGCAAATGCTACGAGAAAAACAAAGCAATTTAAATGCTTTAGGGTATAGAGAAGCTGAAAGTATCTTAAAAAAAATATCTGGTAAAATTCAAGAACAAGAAGCTAATGAAAGAACTTTGGCTGAAAATATTACTAAACTAAGTGAACAACTTAGAGAACTACCAATAGTAGCACGTGAATATGCAGATTTAGAAAGAGAATTAGAAGTTGCTACTAACACTCTCAAAGAGTTTTTATCTAAACTAGAAGCATTAGAAGTTGATGCTGCTAGACAGGAAATACCTTGGCAAGTAATTCAGAAAACACAATTACTAACAGATACAGACGGCAACCTCATACCTACTGAATTTACACAAACTAAGCGTCAGTTAGCTGTAGTAGTGATTGTCAGTGTATTATTCGGTATTGGTGCTGGCTTTCTTGTAGAAGTTTTGATTACAGTCTTCCACACTCCAGAAGAAGTAAAAGCAGCTACCAAACTTCCTGTTCTAGGGAAGATTCCTGTCGCCAAGGAACTTAAGAAACGTCTCAAAGGCAGGAAAAAAAATCTTTCTGTAGTGACAGCTATGGATAGAAATGGTCACAATTTGGTTTTGGGTTTAGATGCTCCAGAAATAATTTACAGAAACACGAACTTGTTAGAGGCTTTTCGATCTCTTTATACAAATATTAATTTGCTGAGTTATGAACGATCGCTGCAATCTTTGGTAATTACTTCTTCTACCTCTGGAGATGGTAAATCTACCGTAGCTGTTCACCTAGCTCAAATAGCAGCAGCAGTGGGTCAGAGAGTTTTGTTGGTAGATGCTGACTTCCGTGACCCACAGATTCATTTACACTTGGATATTCCAAACTTAAAGGGGTTTAGCGAAGCTATTTCTACAGATCTCAGTCTTAATGATGCGATTCAGAAATCTCCTGTAAATGATAATCTATTTGTATTAACTGCAGGTCAAGTTCCCCCAGATCCTATTAAGTTGCTTTCATCTAAAAAGAAGCAATATCTGATGCAGCAGTTTCAAGCATTTTTCGATTTAGTTATCTACGATACGCCTCCATTGGTTAATTTAGCAGATGCAAATTTAATTGCTGCTGATGCGGATGGAACTATTTTAGTGGTAGCGATTGAAAAGACAGATCGTTCAATGTTGATGAAAGCGTTAGAGGGATTTAAAATTTCTGGTGGTTTAGTATTAGGGACAGTTACGAATTTTATTAAACGCTAAAAAAGTATTTAAAGTATTTATAGCGCTACGTATTTAAGGTGAGAAAATTAACAGAATCAGCAATGAAAATTTTCACGAAAGATTTGAGATTGCTGTAGATTTGTCATGGCCACCAAAAGGGAGAGGGGGAGACACACCAGAAACACCAGACACGGAGAGAGACATATAGGGTGTCACGGACACGCCGCGTCACTACTTCTATAGAGCGTTGGTCCCCCCGTCACCGTGTCAAATCTTACAGCCTTCCCACACTACCTGCTGTAGTTCATAAACTACCAAATACGCTGTATGAATGGCTGGCCAACTTATAGATTTTAGATTTCAGTATGTCCAATCTCATCTAGGTTAAGTCTGTTTGTTCTGTTGTTAAATCTTAGAGATTAGTGGTATCAACTATTTGGAATTCAGTATTTTTTCCACCTCAAAAGTGGTAGAGGTTAAAAAATCAGGATATTTACTGACTATCAATGATTCATCCAATAGATGATTTTTTTGACTGAATAAAACATCAGTATTTTCTCGGAAACTTTGTTTTCTATTATTGAAAAGTATAAGTGTAAATATTGGTTTTTTATCTTATTTGTAAAGATACAAACAAGAATGGTTTTTGTGACAAAAATCACTTGCTTTCTCTTATCAAACTAGCTATAGTAAGGTTAAGTACAAAAAAAGCTTTTATCAGTAAGGTTTAAAAAGCTTTATTAAGAGTGATCTCAATAATTTAGTACAGACATTTATTCAAATACAAAGTTGTAAAAAAATCTGTACTCTAGCAAAACAAAGTCTATATAAAGTAATTTAATCGGAGGACTAAAAATGAAAACTCAACTATCTATCTTGTTAACAGCTCTTGTTGGTGGTGTAATGTCAGGGATGCCAGCTCAAGCTGCTTCTTTTGGTAACGATGGTATTATGTTTAATACTGATACCGAAGTAGAATTTAATTTCCTACAATCTCATGGCTGGTGGCGGGGCGATTTTGGTGTCAAAAACCTAGATACAGGGGTGGAAACAATTCTGCTGTCCGAAGATTTGAATGCCAATCCGGGTAGCGGTGAGCATAATGACAGCTTGGGAACCGCTGGTTTTGGTTTGGCAGTTACCAACCCACTTGCGAGTTTCACATTTACAGCTAACAATAATTACACATTTTTCTTGACTAGCTACAACAAAGATGGTAGCAATCCTTATGAAGGCAAGAATTGGGATTATGCAAACACTCAGTATTCTACAACTTCTTTAAACCCTTCCTGGTATAATCAGGGTACAGGAGTCGGGGCTCAAGGTGACGGCACATTTGTAATTGGAGACGCTCCAGAGGAATATAACAAAAACCTCTATAACTCTAGCCTTAATGGCATGGTTGTTTCTGGTCAGGAAAGGGCTTTGTTCTTGGGCGATCTATTTGGCGAAGGTGCAAATATTTTGTTTGAAGACAACACAAGCTATGGTAACAATGACTTTGATGATTTTGTAGTTAAAGCCACAGCTATTGAGTCAACTCCAGAACCTGCAACTATGGCTGGTTTAGGTATAGTAATTGGTGGAATGATTTTATCTCGCTCTGGTAAAAAGCAAAAGTAATAACCCTGATACTCCAATATAGAACTCAGGGAGTCACAACTAACTTGATATCGGTGCTAAAAAAATAATTAATCTAGCTACATACTGCACCACGAGTATCAATTTCCAAAGCTTGTACTTCTGTGACTACTCCTTGATTTTTCCAAGCTTCAGCCATTGCTGTTACTACTGTTGAACTTGTGAATGAATTTGTCAGTGCTAATAAAGTCGGGCCCGCACCACTGATTACCATTTCATAAGCGCCAGCATTTAAGGCAGCAGAACGAACAGACTCATATCCTCTAATTAGAGATTTACGGTAAGGTTGGTGAATTTTATCTTGCATTCCTGCTTTTAACCAATTTTGATTACCGCTTTCTAAACCTCTTAATAATATTCCTAAATGGCTACAATTAAATATACTATCAGCGCGACTGTATTCTTTTGGTAGAACTTGTCGTGCTTCTGCCGTTGAAAGTTCAAAGTCGGGTATTGCTACTACTGGCACAATATCGGGATGCCAGGGAATGTCACATATTTCCCAACCTGTGGGAGTAGAAGCGGTTAAACGACAACCCCCTAGTAAGGCAGGTACAACATTATCTGGGTGTCCTTCGATGGCGATCGCTAAGTTCATTACTTCTGTTTGGCTCAAAGGATTGCCTGCTAGTTGATTTGCTCCGACTAAACCTCCGAGTATTGCGGTGGCGGAACTTCCTAATCCTCTGGCTAAGGGCACGCCTAAGTCTATTTCTAATAGCACAGATGGGGGAGTTTGATTGATATTTTCATATAATTTTACAAATGCTTGATAGGCAAGATTGCTTTTATCTGTGTTGACTCGTGGAGCTTCTTTGCCTGTGACGGTTATTTTTACTTCTGTTGCGCTATCCGCAATAGAGAATTTGAAGCGGTTATATAAGGAGAGGGCGGCTCCGAGGCAGTCGAAACCTGGGCCTAAGTTTGCAGTAGTTGCGGGGACGGTAACGGTGGTCATTTCAGTTATCAGTTATTAGTTATCAGTAGCTTTTGTGATCGCTATGGTTGGTAAGTATCTTTACTTAACATAAAACTTGGCACTTTTTCAAGTGAAAAAAGGCTAAGACTTTTATCTGTCAATTCTTTGACGGTTAATTATCAACCTCTTAACTGTTTTGTTGAATAAAAAATCATGTATATATACGAACGCATTCATCTAAACTTTATCGTATCACAAAAATTGTGGAGATTCAACCAAATTTCTTGTGGCGCGCCGTTTTTTTTTCGGGTGCTTCATAGAATGAAAATGTTTATGGCTTTTGACTGAAGATCGATGGAAAGATTTGAGTGGAGAAAAGCAAGTATTTGCAGGAAACTTTAGAGGATAAAAATATTTCTGGTATTGTTTACAGGGAAAATTCCTGAATAATCGATTCTCTCTGATACGGAAAACTTGATTGAATAAAAAGTCATGTGCATATACGAAACCACCCCTTTAAACTTTATCGTATCACAAAAATTGTGAGGATGCAACCAAATTTCTTGTGACGCGCCGTTTTTTTCGGGTGCTTCATAGAATGAAAATGCTTGTGGTTTTCCACCGAGGATGGATGGAAATATTTGAATGGAAAGATTTGAGTGGAGAAAAACAAGTATTTAGGTTTTGCGGAAAAAGTCTTATGAGTAACACTAGAAGTTATAAGTCATATAGAATCCGGTTAATTAGACATCGCAAGTAATGGTTGACGGCCACCAGTGGAATTGAGTTACCGCTCGTAAGATTTCTGGTTGTCTGATGAGCTGACAACAGCGATTGCAGATTACCTGTTTTAGTTCTTCGAGAGACTCAAAAACTTTATTCATGATTGATTCGTCTAGTAATGGCCACAGCCTCTCAGCAGGCTGTAGTTCAGGAGAATAAGCAGG
>JAAUYJ010002350.1_pt1 | contig 17062 bp, 18 predicted proteins | sample 7278031 | NCBI WGS metagenome assembly JAAUYJ01 (sample SAMN14350222, study PRJNA611818) | marine sediment metagenome | isolation source: surface marine sediment (1.8m) | place: French Polynesia: Moorea | collected 2018-08 | reverse complement strand
TGTTGAAGACAACCCTTCTCACCTGAAGTTAATCTCCAATCAATTGAGAACCCTGGGTTATAAGGCAGATCTGGCCAGTAACGGCAAAGAAGGACTTAACATGCTGAGAACCCATGACTATGCACTGGTTTTGACTGACTGCAATATGCCAATCATGGATGGCTATGAATTCGCTATAGAAATCCGCAAGGAAAATAGTCAAATACCCATCATCGCCCTTACCGCTGATGCCTATCCAGAACGCGAACACGAATGCCTGTCAGCAGGCATGAATGACCGGATTATCAAACCGGTCAACTTACAGCAGCTGGAGAATACCCTGCAGAAATGGATTCAATAAGACAAGTCGAAAATAACACATAATCAACGACCACGAGGCGGTATTTTTATGTCCAAACCAACTGACACAGAACTCGAAACAGCTATTCAAAAGGCGATAGCGATGCGCGAGGCGAATGATGATCCATTCAATCTGGCAAAGTGTCTACTCAGTCATAATTTTCGCATGAAGCATTTAGAAGACGTGCTCCGAATCGCGGACCGCTACATCAATATGGGCATGTCAGAACAAGAGCGTACGCATCTAATTCGGGCCATAGAAAAAGCCAAAGACGTCGAATCCTATATCGCACACCAGGAACAGCAGCGATTCGGCCTGGAATAGCACGGTCGAGTAACTGTCACATCGAAATTAACCACGGACTTGCGAGAGCAACTGATGTGTTTACCGCAGAACCGCGGAGGACTTAAATTGTGTGTAGGAGCGACTTCAGTCGCGAACATCCGCAATTCGCGACTAAAGTCGCTCCTACGAAAACATGACATGTTGTCTGCGCCCAGGCGTCTCTGCGGTTAATACAGAAATCTTCTTTGCGTTCTCTGCGCCTTTGCGTTAAAACAAGTCTGTGCTGTCAGCCCTTACGACTCCAGACGTCATTCAGGGTTCGATCCGCGCCTTACCGCCGCCTCTTCTGTCTGCCGCTGCGTCCAGCCGGCCGTTTTGTTTATGCTGTACAATCACGTGCATGTTGCCATAGTCAGAATCCAGAATTTCGATCTCATGACCTAGCCTGGACAACTTTTCCCGTAACTGCGCCGAAAACACATCGGGTTCGGTAAATATCTTGTCGGGTAAATATTGATGGTGAAAGCGTCCGCGACTCACCATCTGCTTGGCGTCCCCTCCCTCATGAAAAGCGAGCGCTCCAAGCAGGACCATGGTGATGATCCTGCTGCCACCTGGCGTACCCAGTATCGCAATACGGTCTTTTGTCTCTAGAAACGTGGGTGTCATACTGGATAGCATGCGTTTACCAGGCTCAATCGCATTCGCCTGCGCGCCGACAAGTCCATAGACATTCGGCTCACCGGGCTTTGATGAAAAATCGTCCATCTCATCGTTCAGCAATACACCAGTGCCAGCGGCGACGAAACCCGAGCCAAACGGGTAGTTTATAGACAAGGTGGCTGAGACGCGATTACCCTCGCGATCAATGATTGAAAAATGCGTTGTATCTTTGGCCTTTTCCGAGTCAGTCGTCACTGGAGCCAGTGCGGCGCTTGCTGTCACCTCATCCAGCTGAATACTGGTCGCGAGCATGGTGGCATGTTTTGTTGACGTCAGCCGGTCAACAGGAACGTCGACGAAATCACTATCACCTAAAAATTCTGCACGGTCTCGGTAAGCACGTCGCATGACTTCAGCAAGGACATGCACACGTTCGACCTCGGGCAGAGCCGTATAATCAAAATGAGAGAGCATCTTCAACATCTGCACCAGCGCTACACCGCCCGAAGATGGTGGTGAAGCAGAAACGACTTGCATACCTTCATACTCAGCCCGGATCGGTTCACGCTCCACGACGCGATAGGATGCCAGATCCTCCATGCTCCAGATACCACCTTGACCGACAACGGACCTTACCATGCGCTCAGCGAGATCCCCTTGATAAAATCCAGGCGCGCCCTGTTTTGCAATCACACTCAGGGTATCAGCAAGGTCGGCTTGAATGATAAGACTTCCAGGTTCAGGCGCTTTGTTGTTTGAGAGAAAAATGTGTGCAGCATCCACAGAGGCATTAAGCGCCTGTAGGCGTACTGCTGCCATACGTTGATAATGTTCGTCTGTAGTAAAACCCTTGCGCGCATACGTGATCGCTGGCGCGAGCGAAACCGACAAAGGCAGGGTTCCATATTGCGCTGATAAATGCGCCATGGCCGCTGGTACACCAGGGATACCCGCTGATAACGGCCCATTGATAGACGCACCCGGTACAACATCATTGTTTTCATCCAGATACATATCGCGAGTAGCCGCAAGCGGCGCACGTTCTCGCCCGTCAAGCATAACATCACGATCATCACGCTTTACATGCAGCAGCCAGAATCCACCACCACCGATACCGGAACTGTACGGCTCGACAACGGCTAGAGCAGCAGTGACTGCAACAGCTGCATCGAAAGCATTTCCCCCTTTATTGAGTATTTCAATACCTGCATCCGTTGCCAGGGGGTGCGCAGTAACGACAGCCGCTGTTTGTGCATGTCCGCTTGCATAAACGAATAGCGCGAAGCTAAACAGAACCAGGCGCAACAAAACACTGGCCCGTATTGGCCTGCCACTCGATTGGAATTGGTTATTAGATCGCATTAACTCTCAGTTAGGCGTTTGTATTTTTCCATCAGCTGTTCACGTGTTTCTACATGATTGGGATCGAGCGGTATACAATCCACTGGACACACCTCCACGCATTGCGAAGTCTCGTAATGTCCCACGCACTCTGTACATAAATCGGGATCGATTTCATAAATTTCATCACCCGGGCTTATTGCCCCATTGGGGCACTCCGGTTCGCATACATCGCAATTGATGCATTCGTCAGTAATAAATAAAGACATAAACCTACTTCACTGTCCTCAATAAAAAAATGCAAGCCTTATGAATAGCGCCCGCCCACCAGCATAACTTAGGTCATCGCCTGCTTGTGAGAAATGCGTGCTAAAGGCACAAAAATTATAGCTTAGCGCCGATACGCGCCAGCTCTTCCACAACAGCCTTGTGGACAAAATCGGATACATCACCGCCATGTAGCGCAATTTCCTTTACCAGTGAGGCGGAGATAAAACTGGTTTCTTCAGAAGGCGTCATGAACACCGTTTCAATTGTGTTATTGAGTCGACGATTCATACTGGCCAACTGCATTTCGAACTCGAAATCCGAGACCGCCCGCAGCCCGCGGAGAATGACATTTGCGTTGTGCTGCTGTGCAAACGTCACCAACAGGTCAGAAAACCCGCAAACCTCGACATTGTCAATAGCTGCGAGCACCTTGGTCGCCATCGCCACTCGCGCTTCTAAATGAAACAGCGGTATTTTTGCTGGATTGGCTGCGATTGCCACAATCACTCGGTCAAATAAGCTGGAAGCCCGATGCACCAAATCGCTGTGGCCGTTTGTGATGGGATCAAAGGTACCGGGATAGACGGCAGTCACGGGCATAATTACTGACTTCTGCTGTACAATTTATATGACACCTGGCCTGCGTTTCGGCTCCTGATACGCTGCCACCTCGGCGGGATATCGATCACGTCATCGCCAAGCGCGTGTTCGATGTATATTTTCGCATTTTCAGCCAGATTTTTCCCGTTCTCCAACAAGTCACAACATCGGCTCAACGAATCCGCGCGATATGGCGGGTCTAGAAAAACAATATCAAATACCTGTTGATTGCCAACCAGCCATTCGATTGCATCTGCCTGAACGACTTCTGTCATATCTGCTTCCAGCTGCACTCTATTCTGTTCTATCAAGCTTGCTGCCTCTCGATTTTTTTCAACCAAAACGACTCTCTTGGCGCCGCGTGAGGCGGCCTCAAAGCCGAGCGCGCCGCTACCCGCGAATAAATCGAGGCAGATACTACCTGCTAGATCCGCCTGTAGCCAGTTGAACAAGGTTTCCCGGACTCTGTCAGGTGTCGGCCTCAGCGTCTGCTGATCAGGAAAGGCAAGCTTACGACGTCGCCACTTACCGGCAATAATGCGTAACTGGCCTTGGCCTGACGACCTCATTCGCTACCATTGCCAACAACAACCGTCACCATGTTGTCGGCATTAATCCGGTCCTTCAATGCTTGATTGATTTCATCTCGGTCGACTTTGCGGATGTTGGCTATATAGGTATCGAGATAATTGTCTGGCAGATCATAGAAAGCCATCATGGCTAACGATCCCAGCAACTTGCTGTTGCTGTCGAGACTCAAGGGGTAACTGCCCGTGATGTTGCTGATGCTACGGTCGAGCTCGGTCTTGTCAGGACCCTCGGCAACATATTTCTCCAGCTCCGCATTAAGCAAAGACAAGGCCTGATCGGTCTGGTCCGTGCGGGTCTGCATATTGATGATGAACGGGCCTTCGGCCTGCATCGGTAAAAAGAAACTGCTCACGCTGTAGGCCAGCCCCCTGTCCTCCCTGATCACGTCAACCAGGCGTGATGTTAAACCACTGCCGCCGAAGGGGTGATTGGCAACATACAAGGTGAAGAAATCCTTATCAGCGCGCATCATTCCGGGTTGTCCCAGATAGATGTGACTCTGCTTCGACGGGTAATCGATCCTGATCGTCTGGGCACGATCCAGCTCAGGTACCTCGGGCAATGGCTCGGGTTTGTTGCCTTTGGGTAGACCAGCCATGACTCGCTGGACGATGTCCTCTGCCTGCTGGCGGTCGATTGCACCCACGATTGCAACGACGGCATTGGCGCTGACATAGTACTGCTGGTAGAACGCTTGGATATCCTCCAGCGCGATCTGCTCCAGACTCTGCTGTGTCCCCCCGGATGGCTGAGCGTAGGGGTGGTCTGCGTAAACCGCCTTGTAAAAGGCTTCCTCAGCAATATCCGCCGGTGACTGCTTACGCGCTTCAAGGGCAACTTTCATGCGCGCTAACTCTCGATCAAACGCAACCGTGGGGAAATCCGGGTCGCCGAGCACATCGGACAGCGCATCGATAGCCGTATCCAGGTATTTTTCGTCGACTAAAGTGCGTACTCCAACGTAAGCCATATCTCGCAAGGAACCGTTGTCAAACTGGGCACCGACGGATTCAAACAGTTCAGCCAGGGTTTGTGCATCTTTGCCCGCCGCCCCTTCCGCCAGCAAACCGTTGGTCAACATCGCGACACCGGGCAATTCACCATCGCGTGAACCTGCCGCATCAAACACGATACGAACGTCCACCATCGGCAACAACGTGTCTTCCACGAACAGGACTTTCGTGCCCTGCTCTGTCTGCCAGCTTTGAATGGGCGGTGATGCCTGCAGCTGCGTTGATACGGATGTGATCAGCAGCAAGCAGAATGGAAGAAGAACTTTAATGTACATGGCGACCTCCTGCCGACACAGCGGCAGCTGCCGGTGTCTGTGAATTAATCGCCTGAGGTATCAGCTCCGCGATGGTCAAATGGTCCTCCACGAAATATTTGCGAGCAACCTGCTGCACCTGTTCCGCAGTCACTGCATTGATACGCTCAACATACTCATCCATGACCGGCCAACCTAGACCAACAGCTTCCAGAATACCGATCTTCATCGCCTGGTAGAAGCTTGAATCCTGTTCGTACACCGAGGATGCAACAACCTGAGCTTTTACACGTTCGAGCTCGGCCTCCGTCGGTGGTTGATCTTGTATCGCTTTTACCTGCTCGACGATTGCAGCCTCCAGATCGTCGATAGCAACGCCGTTAGCGGGTATCGCCGCCAGCGTAAACAGACTGTCATGCAATGCGTAGAGATTATAGTTGGCCCCGACACTGGTCGCGACCTGACTGCCTCGTATCAGGTTCTGCGAAAACCTGGAACTGTTGCCGCCATCGAGTAAACCGGCTAACAGTTCCAGTGCGTACACTTCATCCGCGTCTTCGATCGATTTCAGCACGGGCACCTTGTATCCCATCACCAGAAAGGGAACGCGGGCGGGAACCTTGACCTCGACACGCTGGATGCCATATTGCTTTGCTTCCTGGCGCGCCTTTAGCTGCGGCAACTCGGCCGGCTTGAGCGACCCAAAATATTCTTGTGCCAAAGAGAAAACCTGCTTAGCGCGCACATCGCCAACGACAACCAGCGTTGCATTATTGGGTGCATACCAGGTGTGGTACCACTCCTTCAGGTCGTCTATGGTCATGGTATCCAGATCTTCCATCCATCCAATAATTGGCTTACGGTAGGGATTATTGGTAAAGGCGGCCGCATTGAAGCGTTCGTATGTCAGTGAAGTCGGTTTGTCATCGGTACGTAACCGACGCTCTTCCTTAACAACTTCGATCTCCTTGATGAATTCGTCTTCACTCAACAACAAGTTGCGCATGCGGTCTGCCTCGAGGCTCAAACACAGCTCCAGATGCTCGTTCGAGATTCGTTGAAAATACGCGGTGTAATCCTTGCTGGTAAATGCGTTCTCACGACCACCGTGCTCAGCGATGATTTCCGAGAATTTTCCGGCAGGATATTCTTCGGTACCCTTGAACATCATGTGTTCGAGTACGTGCGAAACGCCAGTGATGCCGTCATGCTCGTAGCTACCACCGACTTTGTACCAGATCTGAGTAACCACAACGGGCGCTCTGCGGTTCTCCTGCACGACGACCTTCATGCCATTTTTCAGTACCGTGGACTGAACGCCGTCTACAGGCTCATCGTCGAGCGGTTCATCATCGCTAACAAAGACAAAAAGCGTCAGACCAATAGCCAGCGTGGCCAGTGTTATCAATACAATGTATATACGCATCATTCAACCAAATACTCCTTATATCGAATCAGCTTGAAATTAGTGGATTTCGCCATCGTGTTACCCGCTCTATCCAACTCGACGCCCTGGGAGCTGGATAGCGCTCCGTGTCGACACATGAGCCGGCGTTTTCAGGTGCTCGTGACTCAGCAAGGCGTTAGGTCGTCACTTCGTCTTTCTTTACCATCCCATTGACCCAGTAAGCCTACAAATCCGTGTTCAACTGCGGATGCCAGAATGATAGGATATCCGCCTGATTTACTCTACTTTGTGTCAACATGTTCGGTTTCGGTAAACAAAAACAATCTGTTGAATCTGCTTCGACCACAGAAACGCCCACAGATTCAACCGGCGACAGCCTCACCAGCCGCCTCGCTAAAACACGGCGTGGCCTCGGCGACAATATGGCCGATTTTTTCCTCGGGCGAAAGGAGATCGACCATGACACCCTGGATGCGCTCGAAACCAGCCTGTTGAGAGCTGATGTCGGTGTCGATGTAACCACAGAGATCATAGAGGATTTGGAGTCCAGGTTGTCGCGCAGGGCGCTTAGCAATGAAGCCGCTATGCAAGCGGCATTGGCGGAACGAATGAGCGAAATACTCCAACCCTGTGAACAAGCTCTTGACGTCACCCGAGCGAACAAGCCTTTCGTTATCCTGGTTGTTGGCATCAATGGCGCCGGCAAAACGACAAGTATAGGCAAACTCACGCATTATTTTCTGCAACAGGGCTTATCGGTGATGCTCGCAGCCGGTGATACCTTCCGCGCCGCTGCTGTCGAGCAGCTACAGGAATGGGGGCGGCGAAATAATGTCGCGGTGATCGCGCAGGCAACCGGGTCCGATGCCGCTTCGGTGGTGTTCGATGCGGTGCAGTCCGCAAAATCGAAGAATATCGATGTCGTTATTGCCGATACAGCGGGCCGTTTGCATACGCAGAGCAATCTGATGGATGAGCTCGCGAAAATCAAGCGCGTAGTCGCGAAACTGGATGAGGCGGCCCCGCACGAGACCCTGTTGATTATGGATGCCGGCTTTGGTCAGAATGCACTGCAGCAGGCCGAGCAGTTTCATCATGCGCTGGGTCTGACTGGCCTGGCCGTGACCAAGCTCGACGGCACCGCCAAGGGCGGGATCTTATTCGCGATCGCGCGCAAGCTCGGATTGCCGATTCGATTTATTGGCGTCGGCGAGGGCATCCAGGACCTGAGGCCATTTCATGCCCGCGAGTTCGTAGCAGCGCTGCTGGAGGATTGACCCGAAACATATTTCCAGGCGGAGGACAGGTTTTTTTCATGGGAGCAGCTACAAGAATAATAAAAAACACCAACCATGATACGATTCGATAACATCAGTAAACGCTATCCTGGCGGTTTTGAAGCGCTGAGCAGGGCCAGCTTTCATCTGCCTCGCGGCAAATTCGCCTATTTGACTGGGCACTCCGGCGCCGGTAAGAGCACTTTGCTCAAGCTGATTACGTTGATCGAACGCCCCACCCGGGGACATATCTTTCTTAACGGCGTCCACTTGAACAACTTGCCAGCCAGGCGTATTCCGCAGGTACGTCGCAATATCGGCGTGATCTTTCAGAGTCACCATTTGTTATATGACAGGACGGTGTTCGATAATGTAGCCCTGCCGCTTTTGATCCACGGTTACCACCATCGCGAAATCGGTAAACGCGTACGTGCAGCGCTTGACCAGGTCGGGTTGTTGAACAAAGAAAAAGCCGACCCCATTACCCTGTCGGGCGGCGAACAGCAACGCGTCGGAATCGCGCGCGCAATCGTTCACAACCCCCCTTTGCTGCTCGCCGATGAACCCACCGGTAATCTCGACCCCGAACTGTCTCGAGAAATCATGGAGCTGTTCGTGCGCTTCAACCAACATGGCACGACGGTTCTGATAGCCAGCCACGATCTGGATTTGATCAGGCAGATGGGATTCCCGGTCATAAGCCTGACGAAGGGCACGATCGAACGCAACGAACTGCAGACTGTGGCGCAGGAGCGTGAACATTGAGGCCAAGACCGAAGACCAGGCGGCAGAAGCCCAAAAGGAAGGCGCCAGTCAGAGTGAATATCAAGGATACGAAACGGCGTAGCCGGTTGCGTTCCTATCTGACACACCATCTACAAATGTGTGTAGCCAGCCTGGGATATCTATCCCGCCAGCCAATTTCGAGCTTGATGACGAGTTCCGTTATCGCTATCGCACTGGCATTACCTGCCGGGCTTTACATTGCTTTGGACAATGCTTCGCGGCTGAGCGCGGGCTGGGACGATACAACCCAAATTTCGTTGTTTCTAAAGACTGACACGACGCTAAAGCAAGCCGAGAAGCTTGCGACTAAACTGCGCTTGCACAAGCAAATCAACAAAGTCAGCATCATCGACCGCGAACGCGGCCTACAGGAATTTCAGCAAGTATCAGGATTTGGTGATGCCCTGCAATTTCTCGATGAGAACCCCTTGCCCCACGTGATCACGGTACAGCCGATTATTGAGCAGGACAATCCCGAGCGGGTTTTACATTTGGTAGAAAACCTTCAGCAGGAGCGGCGGGTGGAATTGGCACAACTTGATATGCAATGGGTCAAACGCTTGTACACACTGCTTGATATTGCCCAACGCGGCGTCTGGATCATTGGCTCCTTGCTCGGCCTGGCGGTCCTGCTCATCGTTGGCAATACGATACGATTGGATATCCAGAATCGGCGCGAGGTGATCCAGGTATCCAAATTGATTGGCGCTTCCAACGCCTTCATACGAAGACCGTTTCTTTACACTGGCTTGTGGTATGGTCTTTTCGGTGGTTTGCTGGCATGGCTACTGATCGCGATCGCACTCAGTATTATGACAGAGCCGCTCGAGCGGCTGGCGACGCTGTATCACAGCAACTATCAGATCAGCAGCCCGGTGGCCGGTGACATCGCCTTGTTGATCCTGATCAGCTGTCTACTCGGATTGGGCGGCTCCTGGCTAGCGGTGGGTCGGCATTTGAGTGAGATCGAGCCAAGCTGACCCCGATCTAACCAGCACGAATAAAATTAAATTATTTCAATAGGTTATAATAAAACACCATGCTACGATTTGGCCCGATCCATGGCCAAAGCCTATCAATTTTCGTGGAACCATTTGAAAACTTAGCACTCTTAACTATTGAGTGCTAATATGTAGCACATAATAATTGAGGAGCAATTAATGTCTGAGACATTATCCATGAATCGATCATTAATACCGGCGGCGAATTATTTACCTGCGAGTACTGACAGTCTTGATACGTACATACGCCAGGTGAACAGCTTTCCGATGTTAAATGCCGAGGAAGAACGTGAGCTGGCGCTGCGCTTGCAACAGCACAACGACCTCGAAGCTGCCCAGCAGTTGATCATGTCCAACCTGCGCTTTGTCGTCAGTATCGCCAGGGGCTACCTGGGTTATGGACTGGCATTTAGTGACCTGGTTCAGGAAGGCAACATTGGCCTGATGAAGGCGGTTAAACGCTTCTCACCCGATCACGATGTCCGTCTGATCTCGTACGCCGTGCACTGGATCAAGGCAGAGATCCATGAGTTTGTGTTGCGTAATTGGCGCATTGTCAAAATAGCTACAACCAAAGCACAACGCAAGCTGTTCTTCAAGCTGCGTAGCTCGAAAAAGCGTCTCGGTTGGTTCAGCCAGGAGGAAGTAAACGATGTCGCTGACAAACTGGGCGTCAAACCTGAAACCGTTATCGAGATGGAATCACGCCTGAACGCGCATGACCTGGCTTACGACAATCCGCTCGATAATGACGAGGACAATCATTATGCGCCTGCTGCCTACCTTAGTGATGGAAGCGCTGATCCTGCGCAGCAACTAGAAGCCGACGATTGGCGTTCGCAATATCAACGTACCATGATGGCATCATTGAGCGATCTGGATGACCGCAGTCGTGATATCATTCAGCGGCGCTGGCTTGACGAGAACAAGGCGACATTGCACGAGCTTGCCGACGTGTACCAGGTTTCAGCAGAACGCATTCGTCAGCTCGAGAAAAATGCACTGAAAAAACTCAGGGTTGCATTCGCCGCCTGAGCGAAAAATACACCAGTGACTCAGTAAGCCTTGCCTTCCAGCAAGGCTTTTTTCGTTGTGTTAGCCCGCATTTCTCACCAGGCGGCGTAGGATTCTGATAAGGCATTTGTCCTTTCAAGAAAAACCAGGATGATTAAAAATACAGTGTGTTTTTCAAGCATGCCTATCACGGTTCAGGCTAGTCTTCGTCCTGCGCCTGCTTCCGTGATCCTTGTGAGAAATGCGGGCTAGCCTCGTTTCGCACCAGCGCAGGAAATGAGAAATACGGATTAGCCGCTCCCAAGGAGCGCCGTTTTCTGCTCAGCGGGTCAAATCAACGTGTAATTCCCTGCTTGGTTGCTGGCTTGCGGCTGGCTTCCAGGCGTGTCCATAGATGACCTCGTAGCTTGCGGGTAACAGCTGGTCGATGCGATAGGCGTCATAGGCCTCTCTCAGGCGACGCAGCGCCGATGGCGTCATCAGTCCTGGCCTGCGTCCTGCTGCAGGCACATTGGCGCCAATCGCACGTAAATCGGCCATCAGTTTATCGACGCGAGTGTATTGGAGGGTCATCATCTCCGCCTCCATGACTGGATCCGCATAACCCGATTGCAACAGACCGTCTCCGATATCATGCATGTCAGTGAATTCATTCACGTGCACGGCATCGTCTATCTGTTGCCAACTAGCACGTAGTTCTTTCAGCGTATCGGGACCGAATGTCGTGAACAGAAGAAGACCACCGGGCCGAAGGACACGCAACAGATCACGCAAGGTCGCGTCCAGATCATTACACCATTGCAAGGTCAGACTGGAGAAAATCAACTCAAAACTGTTATCGCGAAACGGCAGTTGTTCGATATCGGCACAGACCCGATCCGGTTTACGCCACATCGTTCGATGACCCTGCGCCTTTGCCAACATGCGCTCGGATAGATCCAGTGCAACCAGGCGGGATTTTCTATAGCGTTTCAGTAACGGAATTATCGCTGCGCCAGTGCCGACACCCGCATCCAGAATCCGCTTAGGTGACAATTTGATGTACTCGAGTTTTTCCAACAAGCGACGGCATACTTCCTGCTGCAACACCGCCGCGCCGTCATAGCTTTCAGCGGCACGATCGAAGGCCTGCCTGATTTTGTGTTTGCTGAGAATTTGCGTGGTACTGGACGTCATCTAAGTCTTTCAGCGGTATGCAGCAGGGCATGCGAGAATTCATCGGGATGCGAGAGCATCGGCGCATGGCCTGCTCCGGTGAGTCTTTGCACATCGGCATTCGTCGATAACTGCGCGAGTCGATCCGCAAGCTCGACCGGCACCAATGCATCTTTGTCGCCCAGCAGCCAGGTAAGCGGACACTCCAACGCCTGGAGTTCCGCCGTCAAGTCTGTCTCAGCTAGCAGTTTCAGCCCGACCAGTAATGTCTCCCTTCCAGGCAGCCCGTGGGCGTCCAGGGTGCGCTGCAATTGTCTAATGGTTTGCATCGAAGTCGAGGTTCCACGCACCTGCAACGCAAGAAAACGTCGGATCGTTCGGTTGACGTCCTGCTGCAACGACTGCTCGAACTGTTCGAAAACGCTGCTGTCGATCGCGCAGTACCAGTCTGCGGCTCGCACGAACCTGGGGCTGGTTGCGACCTGAAACAGCGCCAGTACCCGCTGTGCATGACGCCGGGCTAGCCCCAGCGATACCAAGCCACCCAACGACCAACCAACCAACAATGACGGCCGGGTAATCTGTCGGGCCACGTGGTCAACATAGTCGTCCAGGCTGGTTGCACGCACTCCCGCAGAGGCGCCGTAGCCCGGCAAGTCGACCGTTAACGGATTGATCCAGGACGGTAACTGTTGCAGGCCGTGTTGCCAGACCGCGCTGTTCATCGCCCAGCCATGGATGAAAACGCAATCGATTTTCACGGACAATTCTGCGCACCTGCGGTATGCTTGCTGCGTGTTATCTCGAAAACGTCATCTGATCTTAGCTTGAGCATGAATTTTGAACTCCACTATCTTGTCTTTGCCCTGGCTGGCTACCTGGTCGGTTCAGTCTCTTCAGCGATCATCACTTGCAAGCTGATGGGCCTGAAAGACCCCCGCAGCGTTGGCTCCCATAATCCGGGCGCCACCAATGTACTCAGACACGGTGGCAAAAAGGCAGCCATTATTACCTTAATTGGCGATATGATAAAGGGCTGGGCTCCGGTTACCGCAGTGACTCTGATCGAGCCAGCGGCTGCGGCCGTCGCCGTTACCGGATTGGGCGCATTTCTCGGACATATCTACCCGCTTTACTACGGCCTCAAGGGCGGTAAAGGTGTCGCAACCTATTTTGGTGTTCTGGTCGGTTTCAACTGGATCACCGGTGCAGCTGCGTTGTTGATCTGGCTGCTGACAGCCCTGGTGACGAGAATCTCCTCGTTGTCAGCACTGGTTTCGGCTATGCTCGCTCCACTGATCTTGTGGCAGATCAGCCAATCGGCACCGTTGAGCCTTACGCTTGCATTGATGTCGATCGTGCTGTACTGGCGTCATCGCAGTAATATCCAGAACATGCTCCAGGGTAAGGAACATAAAATTGGGGTAAAAAAGCATTCGGAATAACATCGAGCGCGATGATGAAATAGACGCAAACAGATGATAGAAAAGCCACAATGCCCGCAAACAACGCGAAGGTATGTAGTGCGCACATTAGGCAAAGGCTGATCTAAGGCGGAGGGATCACCGAGATTATCGCCCAGTTAGAGAAAGACCAAAAATTTCACCCTTTCGCGTTTTTTGCGTTGTTCGGGGATAAAACCGGCGTCCGTGGCGAATGCCACTTACTTTAGCCGATACGGGTTGCTTCTGGAGGAAATGTCGGCGGCAGGGAAGCCGCCGTCGAGCCTACACGGACGTATCCACGGCGTTTTCCGGAAGAAGCAGCCCGTGTCGGCGGGTCTATTTCGACGATAGCTGTTAAGTAAGCGGCATTAGGGTCAGTGGCGTTAATTCTTCCATCGGCCAGCGCGCTCTGGCATCGATACTCAACGGCTGTGACTGGCCGGCCTGCAGACGCAGACAGCCGGCAAAAGCTATCATGGCGCCATTGTCGGTACAGAATTCTAGACGCGGAAAACTGACGCGGAACCGATGCTTCTCCGCGAGTTGCTGTAGCTGTTGGCGCAAACGCTGGTTCGCACCGACCCCACCAGCGACGATCAGACGCTTACAACCGGTCTGCTGCAGAGCGCGGCGGCACTTGATCGACAGGGTATCGACAACGGCCTCTTCAAAGGCCCGGGCAATATCTGCGCGGAGCTGATCATTGTCGTTGTTTCTCTGATGCTGCTCCCATGTATTCAGCGCATAGGTTTTAAGACCGCTGAAACTAAAATCCAGGCCGGGGCGATCTGTCATCGGACGTGGAAACCGGAATCTGCCGGTGCGGCCGCTTGCAGCCAGTTTAGCGAGCACGGGCCCACCCGGATAACCCAGGCCCATCATCTTTGCCGTTTTGTCGAACGCCTCACCCGCCGCATCATCCAGGCTCTGACCAATGAGCGCATATTCACCAATAGCCGCGACATGTGCGAGCAAGGTATGGCCGCCAGAAACCAGCAAGGCCACGAATGGGAAACGCGGTGGCTCGGATTCGAGCAAAGGCGCCAGCAAGTGGCCTTCCATGTGGTGCACTTCGACTGCGGGTATATCGAGTGCCCATGCAAGACTCCTGGCGACTGCCGCACCGGACATAAGGGCACCGATCAAGCCGGGCCCCGCAGTATAGGCAATTCCATCCAGTTCATGCTTGTCGATGCCGGCCTGCCGCAAAACATCCTCTGCCAGCGGTATCAGGAACCGAATGTGATCGCGCGACGCCAATTCTGGCACGACACCGCCATATTCTGCATGAACCGCGACCTGGCTGTGCAGAACATGGGCGAGCAAACCTTGCTCGCTGTCGTAGACAGCAAGTCCGGTCTCATCGCAGGAGCTTTCAATGCCGAGTACTTTCATCGATTGTTTAGCTGCCTTTTGTCAGATTGGCTAAAAGTACTATATAATAAACGGCTGAGCGCATGATTTGTGCGGTTTTATCGAGATTGGTCCTTAAAGGGCTGTTACAGGAACTTATTTTATGCCAGCAATACGAGTTAAAGAAAACGAACCATTTGACGTCGCCCTACGCCGCTTCAAGCGTTCTTGCGAAAAAGCAGGCGTCTTGACCGAAGTTCGGCGTCGCGAAGCCTACGAAAAGCCAACTGCAGAACGTAAACGCAAGGCCGCTGCCGCAGTGAAAAGACATCTGAAGAAGCTGTCCAAAGAACGCGGTCGCATGGCGCGATCACCCCACCAGCGCAGGCGCTAAACACACACCCACATGAGCAATAGCGCCCTGAAGAACAGGATACAGGACGCCATGAAAACCGCGATGAAAAGCGGGGAAAAAGAGCGACTGGCAGTAATCCGCTTGATCATGTCCGCGCTGAAACAGATCGAAGTCGATGAGCGCATCGAACTTGATGACAGTCGTGTGCTCAGCGCGCTGGATAAAATGGTGAAACAACGTCGCGAATCGATCAGCCAGTTCGAAAGCGGTGGACGCGATGATCTCGTCGCCAAGGAACAGGCTGAAATCGATGTGATCACTGAATTTCTGCCCCAGGCTCTGACTGCCGCAGAGATTGATACGATCATCAGCCGCGCCATCAGTGATACCGGCGCCTCATCGATGAGAGACATGGGCAAAGTGATGGGCCTGGTGAAACCTCAGATTACCGGCCGCGCCGACGTCGCTGCGGTAAGCCAGAAAATCAAATCCCTGCTTGGCTGAACCGATCCTATTCCTTTCTGTTCGACTACCTACCAACCAAAACAGTATCGTACCAATAGGTGTAGAAGCGACTTCAGTCGCGAATTGCCCCAGTTCGCGACTGAAGTCGCTCCTACGAATCCTTTGACGAGTCTCAGCAGTAAAGTTATGTTATTTCAGACGGAATGATTTCTCGATCACCCAACTCTCATGTAGACTTCGGCGTTAATGTACAACAACCACCCCAAAACCGCACAATATGGCTGACCTGAAAAACGACCGTTTGATTCGCGCCCTGCTGCGCCAGCCGGTCGATAAAACACCCATCTGGATTATGCGTCAAGCAGGTCGTTATTTGCCCGAATATCGCGAGGTGCGCGCCCAGGCCGGCGATTTCATGACATTGTGCAGCACACCGGAGCTGGCCTGCGAAGTCACATTGCAGCCACTGCGCCGATTCGATCTCGATGCCGCTATACTGTTCTCTGACATCTTAACCATTCCTGATGCTATGGGACTTGGTCTGTATTTTGCGGAGGGCGAAGGCCCAAAATTCAAAACACCCATCAGTAGCGCTAAGGACGTCGCGAGAATTCATGTCCCCGACCCGGAGCAGGATCTGGGTTATGTGATGGATGCAGTTCGACTGATCAGAACAGAGCTTGATGGCCAGGTCCCGCTGATCGGTTTTTCGGGCAGTCCGTGGACACTTGCAACCTATATGGTCGAAGGTGGCAGCAGCCGAGACTTTTACAAGATCAAGTCCATGCTGTTTGCAGAAAGTGACAGCGCACATGAGCTGCTGGCTAAACTCGCAGACGCTGTGGCAGTCTATTTGAATGCCCAAATTGCGGCCGGGGCTCAGGCTGTGATGGTGTTCGACAGCTGGGGTGGTGCACTGACAACTCGTCACTACAGGGAATTTTCATTGGCCTATATGCAACGCATCGTAGACCAACTGGTCAGGGAGAACGAGGGTCACAAAATTCCGGTCATCTTGTTCACCAAAGGTGGGGGGCTGTGGCTGACCGAAATAGCAGCCACCGGCTGCGATGCCGTCGGTCTGGACTGGTCGGTCAATCTGGCTGAAGCGAGACGCTTGATTGGTGATAGCGTTGCATTGCAGGGCAATATGGATCCCGCGGTCATGGCAACCACCCCGGAAGCCATTCAGCAGGAAGTCGGCAATATTCTTGCGGACTTTGGTGCCGGCAGCGGCCATGTCTTCAATCTGGGCCACGGCATCACGCCGCGTATCGATCCGGATCATGTGTCAGTGCTGGTGGATACCGTCCACGAAGCTAGCGTGCAGTATCATCAATAACACACAACGCACCGGCCAGACGCAAGATAGATTAATAACCGCAGAGGCTTATTTTCGTTTTTGTAGGAGCGACTTCAGTCGCGAACGTCTGCAATTCGCGACTG
>JAAUYJ010086431.1_pt1 | contig 17071 bp, 14 predicted proteins | sample 7278031 | NCBI WGS metagenome assembly JAAUYJ01 (sample SAMN14350222, study PRJNA611818) | marine sediment metagenome | isolation source: surface marine sediment (1.8m) | place: French Polynesia: Moorea | collected 2018-08 | reverse complement strand
GGAAATAAGCAAGATATGCACACTGTGCCGCCGCCGCCGCCGCCGCCGCCGCCGCCACAGGCTCACATATCCTGTTCTCCCGCCGTCGGGTTGGAAACGGGGCCCGGAGGAGGTGGAGAAGAAGAAGAGAAGAAAGAGGCTAACATTCCTCCTTTGCCGAGGAGAGCAAATCTCGCCGCATTAGCAAAGGAATGTGCCTCATCGTGACTAAGCATATAAGAGAAATATTTCCTTTCCCACAAAAAAAAGTATCACGCAAAAAATCTCCGTGGTGGTACATCCTAAACCCAAAAAATTGTACTCATTTCCGCAAGCAGAGCGGCGGCGCTTTCCAGAGGAAATGGCTTGGGGGCGAAATGGGCCGCCCGCGACGACGGCGACGACGACGAAAAGTGGGCATCTTCCTCTCCCCCATTTCTTTTCCTCATGAACTTTCCTCCCCCCCCCCTCCGCCACTTTGCCGCCGCCGCCTCCCCATTCCCCGCGGGAGGGAGGGAGAAACATTAGCATCCCGCGAGGGGGGGGGGAATGGAATTGGAGACGACGCCGACGAGCGAAGGGCGATGTTGGTTGGCGTCATTTCAGCACGCCGCGAGGTGGAAGGGACCCCGTAACTCTTTCCCTTCTTTCTCCCCCCCCCTTTTCCATTTCGATGCAAATTGCGCGCCTCTCTCTCTCTCTCTCTCTCTCTCTCTCTCCCTCTCTCTCTCTTGGGTCCTTGCACGGGCGGACCTGCCCGCCCAACAAGTAAGTTCGGAAATCGCCAGTGGTTTTGCGAAAAGGAGTTGCAGCAGACTGGAAAGTAATTTCAACCAAGTTGGTGAATTCATCGCGGTTTTTCGTAAGCAGCCTCTTTCGACAAGTAAGGGGGTGTGAGGGTGCACTTGATGGAACGGCCGCGGGCGCCTCCATAGCTCGGAAGAAGGCAGTTTGCAACTCCGCTTGGATAACGACTACGCCGGTGTACGTGGGACGATGTGCTTTTACGAGCTCGAAAAGCTGCTTCTGCCGTAGGCAGGAACTTGCGAGTACCTCGGGAGAAGAAGGTTCCGGAGTAAAAATCAAGAGAATTCGGTGCAGAGAAAAAGTTGCATTTACGGTAGATGGGTGCGAGAGAGGATGTCGGTCCTTTTTCGCAGAGAGGTCCTCAAGAGGAGTCTCGAAAAAAGAAACTTTCGTTTTTCTCTCTCCACTTTGACACTCTCCTCCGGATTCAGAGAACTAAATTGGGAGCCATTACTGGCGGACAGGGCAGAAAAGTGGTGACCTTAGATAGAGTGGGGATCCGTGGGTAGGACTCCGAAAAAAAGAGAGCAGGAAATTGGAAAGAGAGACACTTTCCTTTTTCTTCCCCATCCTCTTCTCCAAAGGCGCCTGATCCTCCCACGAACATGGGTGGGATGAGTGAGAAAAAATCATCAAAATTCTCCGTAGGAAGAGGCATCACAACCAGGGGGGCCTCCCACTTCCTGTAGTGGGATTTCCCTTCTCACAAGTCGCCTGTCGACTCCTCTTGCAGAGGTACGAAAATCCTCATTCGCCATTCCACAGGCCTTTGAAAGCGCCAGAAAACCCCCCACTTCTATTCTGAAAGTTGGCGAAAGCCTGTCTTGCTGGGATGGGGGCCCAAGCAAGTAGTAGGAGAGAGGATGCTGAAGTCACCGACAGCGACGACGACTTTTCCTCCCCTTGACAATGGCATTTCACTCCGGAGGGAAAAGGGAGGAGACGAAAAAGGGAAGAAAGGAGAGCCTTTTTTTGCCTTCCCCCTTCCTCCCTCCCTCCCTACATCTCTCCCTTGAGAATACTGAAAAGAAGATCCCAGACTTTTTGAAATTTCTTGGAAGATTCTTCAGCAAAGAAGTACAAATGAAATTTCTGGGAGATTTTGTCGACAAAGGTACAGGAGGAGGAAGAGGGGTACCAAGAACGTAGTTTGAACTTCAACAACGGGGCTTCAAATCTGTATCATAGCAGTGGAAAATCTGAGAGCACTACAGTCTAACTGACGAGCCAGGAAGAAACCCCCAAGGGAGCTGCCTCAAAAACGACATACGAGACGAATGAATAGCCAGGCGGAGGAAGAGGAGAGCTGGGTGGAAGCCACCTAACGCATGCTAGCGGCCACCTCCTCTCCTCTTAGCTCTCGAGATCTTTGGAATTTAGTGCCCATATCTCGCAGGAAATGGGGGAAGAGGATCCACCACCAGGATGGGGATGTGACGTCGGGCGACGGCCAGCATCTAGATAAGAAGCTGCAAACGCAAGCAAAAGGAAGCCTCTCTCTATGTCCTCTCCCGTTTTCCTCGATCCCAAGGCTGGGGAAAGATGCTGTCACCTGATAGCGCCGATTTCAGCCCCCTTTTCCACAGTCCACACCGCGGCGCCTGTCAAGACGGGCTTGGAAGAGAGAAGACTCTGACAAGGGCGGTCTGGTCTAACAAGCTGTCTCCTGCAGACACTCGACAAATTTCTTTGAAAAAACCCACTTCCACTACTTGAGCTTGTTCTATCCGTGCAAAAAATATATTTTCCTCTCTTTTCTTGCAGCCGACGAACCCCGTGTACCAGATCCTTTCCGGCGTCCGCGTGACCCCCGACACCCGCTTCCTCTCCCGCTCCGACCCCGAGGACCTCTCCCTGCTGTCCACCGTCCACCGATACATGCACTTCGCCATCGGCGTCTACGGCTGGCCAATGTACCTCCGGCGCCGGGGCAACGGCTGCCTGGCGCTCTGCGACCTCTGCGGGTCCATGAGGGGCCCAACCTCGCTCGCCGCCTGCTGCTGCTGCTCCGCAGGGGCGGACGAAGGAGGGGGAAGCGGGCGGAGGACGCGCGGGGCGCCGCCGGACGACCCCACGGCGCTGCACGCCGCCACCGTCGTCGAGGACAACTGCTGCGGCTGCAACAGGGCAGCCTACTCCATCCTCCTGGGGAGGCTGAACGGGGTACGTGAACCAGAGACTAATTTGACAAATGACCAATGATCTTGTAAATGCTTTTGTTCTCCCCCTGCAGGTCCGGCTGATCTACATCACGTATCACGTGGACGTGGGCGAGACCCCCTTCATGGTGGCGGTGGACTTTGAGCGGCGCGCCGTCGTCGTCAGCATCAGGGGAACGCTCTCGCTCAAGGCAAGGATGGAAGAAACGAAAATGAAACGGTGGCGTCGGGAAAAAAAAGTTTTTTAACGATGGTGTTGGAGGGATCGTTTTTGGGGGGAAACGGGGTGGGTAGGAGATTTTTTTGACGTGGGGCGATCCCTTTTCCTGTCCTTCCTTCCGTGGCGTCAGAGACGGAAAGCGGAGGCAGGAAAAAAAAGTTTGATCCAGCGAAATTTCCCCCATTCTCTCCCTTTCCCATACCATCTCCCCGCCGTCTAGCCTCTCCCCCCTCTTCCACCTCGGCATTAATAACGAAGATAAATGCTCGCATCTCCTCCCTTCCTCCCTCCCTTTTCCTTGAAATCAGGGCTTGGAAGAAGAGGCCGCGAAGGGCGGTATACATTGTAGGATGGAGGAGAGCGCTCCGCTTCCGTCCTCGCTCCAAATTCCCTCTTTTCAGAAATCGAGGGTGGAAAGGCGAAAGCAGAAATTGGGGAAAGCGGGGTGGAAAGAGGCCGCCCGTGTGTGTTTTTTTTCTCCCGCGGCGGCGGCGGCGGCTTCTCTTCTGTCGCGGGAAAAAGAAATCTTGTCTACAGACAGATGGGCTCAGACGGGAGCTGGAAAGGCAGTTAGGAAGTGGGATGGGGGGGGCAGCCTCTGCTCCCTGTCTTCTTTTTTCTTTCCCTCCTTTTTTACTCCCCCTCTCCAATGTCGTCTTTGCCGCTTGTGAAATGTGTTTTTGCTTCGACTTCGGGAGATCGAGAGGGGAAGAAGGGGACGGGGCGGGGGTGAAAGGCACAAGAATTTGGAAGAGGAAGAAGAGGTGGCGCCAGGAGGAGGGAGTTGTTTACACTGGCGGATTCTTTTTCACTTCCACCACCGCCGCCTGCACCCCTCCGAGAAGGGGAGGGACATCCGCCCTACTTTTAGTTTCTTTTCCAGCTTCCCTTCTTTTTACTGATAATTAGGGGCTAAAAAAGAACTTTGAAATCGGCAAAAGCGGATGTTCTAGGGCCGAAAAGTAGGGGGGTGGTGGAAGAAGATCCCAATTTTCGTCTCCAAACCCCCATTTCGCGGCTTTATTTTTTTGCGTTCCCCATTTCCCTTCCTCAAATTCTGCGACGTCTGGCATTAATGTCGTTCTCTCCTCTCCCGCCGCGCCGCCGCACACAAATGGGCGCGGAGCGCATTCTCCTCACGGGGCGCCATAAGTTATGGGCCATCAGTTGTGTTGGCGCCGCGACAGATCCGAGGAAATAAAAGAGGGGGAAAGCGGAAGAGAATGAAATACTAGCCCAGGCGGAAAAGACGCATTCTCTTCCTTTTCTTTTGTTCTGCTTTCTCTTTCTCCTCTCCCCTTTCTGGCTCCCCCATTTTGTTGAGGGGTGGTGTGCAGGGACAAAAAAACCGAAGGAGGATTGGATTGGATTGAGGAGGAGGATGTGGAGGACGAAGAAGAGGCTTGAGAGCAACTTCGGGTGATTAGGTCCAAGGGGGAAGAGATTGGGGAGACGAGGAGGAGGAAAATGGAAGTGGAAAAGGAGGGTTGGGATAGGGAAATCGACGTGTGTGCTGACAAAGCCGAAACGGAAATGTGTCGAGAACTCCCCCCTTCTTTTCCCCCTCTACTCTCGACCGCCGTTGGGCTGTTCCTCTCTCTTCTAGTAGACACCACTGAAAATGGGGGGGAGGCTGCTGCCGGCCAGGGGCTATAAATCGTGCTGACTCCCTCCAATGCCACTGTGCTGTTCAGCCCACCTTCTCTCTACCTTTTGCTGTCTACTCTTGCCAGGATGTGATAACCGACCTGAACGCGGAGGGGGAGCCCATCCCAATCAGGCCTGTCAACGAGGACTTCATCGCTCACAAGGTTCGTTGGGTTTTCTTCCTAGTTTCAAGCCCCCCTTTTGAGTTCGAAAAAGGTCGATACAGCGCTGTCGATATACGTTTTGGCCCCTCCCCTTTTAAGAGAAAGACGTTATCGGAAAACAATTTCTTTTCTTCGGGAAACCGAACTTTCGACTTTACTGAAATCTCTAATGCGTAGTTGTTTCAGCGAAGTGCACTTAACAATACTTTGGCAAAATTGATATTTGCTCAGCCATAGCAATGATATAAACACCAACGTTTATGACTTTTTTTGAAAATCTTTTGTGTGAATACCTATGCAGGGCATGATCGACGCCGCCTCGTACATCTACCGCAAGCTGAAGGACGAGCACCTCCTGACCAAGGCCTTCACCTGCGACCGCGAGCGGGACACCCACGACTTTGACATCGTCTGCGTGGGGCACTCCCTTGGCGCGGGGGCCGCCGCAGTGCTGGCCATCGTCCTCAGGCAGGAGTACCCGGGAACCAGGTGCTTCTGCTACTCGCCGCCCGGGGGAACGCTCAGGTAAATGAAGAAAAAACCAAAATATTTTTTGACGTAAGTCTTCTGACGTCAAAAAACGTTTCCCGTTCAATTTCACCGTACAATGGCCCTTATAGGTTCCGAATCGGTCGGTCACCTGAGTAACCACCTAAAGGACCCTTGGAAGACATAACATATAAAGACGTCAATCACCCTCCTCCTCGTTATTTCAGATCACTTGAGGAAGGTATTTCTTAGAGAAGAGCTATTTGGGCAATAATGGCTTGACCCTTGTTCTGCACAATGCTTTGTTGAAGCAAGGCGTCCAGTATAACGTATATTTTGTCAAGGACCTACGTACTGTTATAGGAAAGCCAAAATTTTCTTTGACATTAATTTAGTTGGATCACTCCGACGGCAATGCATATACCGCGTACAAGAAGTCACACCCCATTCAGTGGGAAGTGTAGGAGATTTAGGAGGGAGGATTATGGAGGGGGAGGGGAAATGAGTCTCTCCTCTTGACTGGCTGCAAAAAGAGGGACTCTCTCGGTCTCTCGTTTTTCTCGGGTGACGGTGGATGGGGAGGAGCGGATGAAAAGGCCATCACGGTCGCCGCGTCGCGGCTGCGTGCCTCCCTCCGATGTCGCGCCTCCTCCTCCTCCTCCTCGAAGGAACGGAAAAGGGGGGGGATTAATGGCCCCGATGCATATATAGGGAGGGCCATCGAAAAGGAGGAGGAGAAAAGCGACAGAAAGACTGATGAGGAGGAAAAGAGGAGGGGAAATCAGGCGGCGGAGGCTGGTGCGGTGGTGGTATGTGCAGTAGTAGCAGTGGAAGTAGACTGTGAACGACTGCGGCGCTATGAATGGGGGTCACGAGGTTTCCAAAATAGCGCATCAGTAGCACTGAAAGCCGCAGCTAAGCTTTGACTTTTTCTGATGCAGTTCATAGGGTTTCTCTGGAGCAAACAGGACACTCTACTATAGTCTATTGTTCCTTTTCTCCTTTGCAGCCTTCAGGCGATGGAGGCCAGCCGCGACTTCATCACCTCTGTGGTTGTCGGCAAGGACGTGGTCCCGCGCATCGGCCTCCACCAGCTGGAGGCGCTCAGGCACGACCTCATGAGCTCGCTGCACAAGTCAAAGGAGTCAAAGGTGAGAAAGTTTTTTAAATGTTTTGTTTTTGAAAATTACAATTTTAATTTGTAGATTCTTAGTTTGTACCTGCATCTTTTTTTCGCGTCTGCTACACCCTTGCGAATACTCGAATCCCCCCCCCCCCAAAATACAAAACTTCCTCACTATCCTCGCCTCTCCACCTAGGAGCGGCTCGGTTACAAGCTATGCAGCATTTTCCTGCGGCTGAAGGGGGAGGCCGAGGCTTCTGTGAGGGATTCCAGCATCTTCCCCGTTTTTGGCCGGTCTCGGCGGAAAGCGGTCACTTGCCTTGGGCGGAGGGAACGATGGGATGGAACCGTCGGCGGTCTGGGTCTGGGAGGGGAAGGGCTGGTTGGAGGGTTACAAAAAAGTTGGATATGGGGGGTCCTTGCTGCCGCCCTTGAGAGAGAGAAGGCACACACGGGATTCTTCCCCTCCCCTCCAACCCTTGTTTATATCCAATTTCTTAAAAGCATCTCCGAAGACGACGAGGGGGATCGAGGAGGACGTAACTCGGCGATCCCGCGCAAGAAGTTAGCGGGAATTTGCGAGGACCCGACTTTTTCATACACATCTCTCCAATTCCCCTTATTTCTTCCGTTATTCGATGTATTCCCTCCCTTGGGAAGAGCAGGAAGTCAGGGGTGATATGAGGCTAGGCTATGCGACAGAGAAAGCAAGAGGGAGACGGGGGAAGTCCCGAGTCTTATCCAAGATTTATTGCTCCGTTCATGTCCTCGGTAGCAAACCTTACTCCACCGACACACCCTCCCAAGAGAATAGGAAATATTAACAAATCGTACGGCCACGATAACAATATATTTTTTTACTGCCAATCACCAAGTTTTTTCTTCTTCCCCCCCACAGTGGCGGACCCTGTCCGGCACCTGCTGCGGCTCCTCCGCCAGGGACGAGATCGCCGATGCAGCAGCCGCGGCCGCCGCGGCATCGGCCGCCGCCTCCCCCACGCCCACGTGCGTCGAGCGGCAGCCGCCGGCGTTCCCCGCTCCGCCGGCCGCCGCGGCCGCGCCTCTGGCGACGGCAGCAGACGCCTCCGATGCCAAGAAAACTCCCTCGCCGAGCAACTCCAAGAAGAACGGGGCGGACGTCGCCGAGGCCGATGCTCCCGGTGTCGCCGACGGTGCCGCTGCTGGCGATGCAACAGCAGCAACGGCCCCCGCCGCCATCAATGTGAACCCCCTTGACAGCTCCGTCGGCCTCTCCGTCCACCAGCCTCTCTTCCCGCCGGGCAGGATCATCCACCTCGTCAGGCACTACCCGTCGCCGCCTCCGCCAGCGGCCAACGCGGACACCGGGGACACCACCAGCAAGTGAGTGCAGCTGAAGGTCCCTACTCCTAACGGAAGAAAAACCCATCCTCCTCCCGGACTCCCTACTTAAGTCAAGGGTCCCTAAAGGACAGCAGCTCTTGTTCCCCTTTTCTCCAATCGACAGAATAACTTTCAACAATTCTCGCAGACAGCAAAGGGGAGTCAAAGCTGCAAAAATTCTAGCTCCAGCATAGAATTCTAGTGAGGAATCCTGCTGCCAGCTCCAGCGAGTATGAGTCCGCTATATTTTTTCCAGACTAGCAATGGGTCGATCGTAAAAGGAGGCCTCTCCTCTCTCCCTCCCATACTGTACAGTGGAGGATGTTCGAAGAGGAGAAGGGAGTTTATGCCCCTGTACCGCACGCAGAAGGGCCCTCGGGGAGAAAGGAGCTATATGGAGAAAAAGGGACAGAGCACATCACAGTTTTCTGCAAGCAGTCTCGCACACATTCCTGATTTCGAACGCAGACACCGCCGCGGCATTTGCAGCGCAGAAATGTCCTCGGAAACAACAAATACGTGACATTCCGTTGTGCCGTTCTGTTTCTCCCAGGGCTGACTCCGGAGATGGCCTCCTGCGCTTCCTCCCCGAGCCCGCGCGGCGGCGGAGGAACAAGCAGCCCTCCTCCTCCTCCTCCTCCTCCTCCCGCCGCCCGGTCGAGCCCGTGTTCCAGGCCATCTGGGCGGACAACAAGAGCTTCGACGAGGTCCTTATCTCGAAGCGGATGGTGCAGGACCACATGCCGGACAAGGTGCTGGAGGCACTGGAAAAGGTAAGGCCGTACAACTAAATTGTTTCTTTGTTTTTGGGGACCGTCTTCCTGTCCAAGAGGTTTTTTTTTGGCTGTCTTGTCTGTTGCTCTTGTCCATGATTGAAACATCAATGGCTGATGCTGACTTATTACAATTGTTTGGATGTGTATTTTTCTTGCTACTCTTTCCCCCCGCAGCTCCTTGACGGCGATCCAGGCGACGACGCCCCTGAGAAGCCCCGTCGGTCCGTCACCGGGTCCGAGGACCTCACCTGCGACAACGACGTTGGAGGCGTCGTCGTAGAGGCGAACGGGGGAGCGGCTGACGATGCCACGGTGAGAGAGAAAAATAGTGGCCCTTTTTTTGCGGGCTCTCCATATCTAGGCCCACCACCCTTTTTGCCCGCGGTTTTCCTCGTCCGATGCGGATGCGTGCCGTGAGGAATTAACGCCCTATTTCCACCCTGTCTGTAGTGGACGTGAGGACGTGGGAAAATGAGGGAAAAAAGGCCATGGATGGGGAAGGGGAAAACGGGGAGGAAGAACCATGCATGCATCGCAGAAAGGATGCGGCGTTTCTTGCACGCATGGAGACAGTATGACAGGCAGAGAAAGGGAGAAAAAAAGGCGGCGGATGCGATGACAGACGTAATGTAATTAACGAGGGGCACATGTCATTCCGACTGAGTGTACTGCACAGTATGTAGCACAAATAATATACTGACTGACGTGTGCGCCTGTGCGGGCTTTCTCATCCCATGTTCTTAATTTGTGCTGTTATTTCCCCTACGGAGCAGTCACCGTCCCCGCCCTCCACCAAGAGGCTGGAGCTCATCATAGACCCGGAGGAGGCCGCCGCCATGCTCCCGGGCAAGGCCGCGGCGGCGGCGGCCGCGGCGGCCCCTCCGCTCAGCTCCATAGAGGTGCGCGGCTCCCCTCGGCGGGGAGCGGCGGGGAACTCGGAGCTGCAGCAGCAGCAGTACCAGAAGAGGCCGGCGAAACTGCTCTCTACAAGGTATTCCCGTCATCCTACTCAAGTACTTTTTTCTCGTCTTAGCTGTTTTAACTCTTCATATGTGAGCGTCGACCTTAAAAGCATGCGGAAATTTTTGACGTATCCCAGTCGACATTTCAAAACTTTCCCTCAAACATTTGACATCAGTAGAAATCCTTACCAACCGAATAATTTCCCCCTTTCCTCCTCCTCTCCCCGTTTCGTGCCTTCGTTCTTCCCCAACACAGATCGCCGTACACGGAAAAGGCATATTTTCATGGCCAGTCCTTCTTAGTCGATGATGGTAAATTGACGAGGAAGAAAACTCACACAAATCCTACAAAATTTGCACGCTGCATGTACGCAAGCATAAAGTGACAGTTATCAGTAGTAGCCTCTCCGCTTCAGATGGTTGTTAATCCGCTACGTCCAAGCTTCTTAATAATCTCTAATTGATGTTCTTTTTTTAACGGGAAAAAAAATCATGGTTCAAATATTATTGCATTCGCTGTTTTTCAGGGTTTGAACGGAGCAGGAACGACGTAGGCCTCCTCCACCCTTCCTGCTTCTTGAGTCCTTGTTTCGACCGCCTCCGCCCGGCAGAGCTGGACGCGCCGCCTCTGGCATCTCCGGAGGTGGACGAGGTGGCGGCGGGCCAAATCGAATACGGAGGAAGTCTAGACGAGAACGGTGCCAAAGAACACGCTGAGGAGGAGGAGGAGGCCCTAAGCCGGAAGCCAGCCTCTCCAGTCCTAGTCTGAAGAAGAGGATAATAGATCCCATCACAAGAGAAGAAGCGCTTATCTACAACAACAACAAAAATATTTATATTGAAGGTCCAGTAAAAGAAAGGAAATCACCCGCGTCCGTTGGTGTAGCATCGTTATTTATTTTGTCCAGCCACATAGGCAGAGAAAGAAAGGGAAATGTGTTTTTTCTCATCAGAAGAGAAGTAAATAAAAGCTGTCCATCATCTACGTATCCGCGACGACCGTCCGCGAGATCTCTTCTCTTGCCGCCGTCGGGCTTTCTCTAGGTGAGGTAGCGGAGGTAGCTTCGTACTTGAACTGAAGACCGGTGGCCTAAGTGATGAAAGAAAGAAAAAGTAAAGGTCATTGAATCTATTCACCCACCCCACACACTTTTCCCCTTGAAAAATTATACCTTGACTCCCGACTCCACCCACTGGTCGAAGCTCTCCCTGGTCCACCTGTCCAGCTGGTGGTTCCGGTAGTCCCCCACCTCCCCCCTGCGGAAGAACTCTGCAGCCCTGCCCTTTTTCGACGTCCGCAGGCCCCACTCGTCCCAGTGGGAGTAGTTGGTGAGCGGGTTGGCCCGCATGGCCTCGAAGGAGGTGGCGGCGGACACCGAGGCGGACTCCTCCTCCGTCAGGTCGCCCATCCCGAGGAAGCGCGCCACCTTGCCGATCTCCCTCTGCGGGTCCTCCTTCATGTCCTCGTAGCGTAGGAAGAGGCAGCGCGAGGGGTCGGACTCGGAGAGGGACTTGTAGCCCCGAAGGTGGGGGAAGAAGGGCGAGTAAGGCGCTGGAGGCGGAGGAGAGAGAAAATATTTGGGGATCTTTCCTGGCTTTTCGTGGGGTTATGCTGTACTGCACCTCTGTCGGCGATGAATAGCTGCCTGACGAATTTTCCAAAGTCACCACGGAAGTCGATGTAGCGCAGCATCTTGGCGAAGTGGAAGTATGACACGCACACGTCTTTGGGGTTCCGAGAAATGTAGAGAACCTTTCGGGGGGAGAATTCAAGATCAGACGATTGCAGTTGCTTAGATATTGCCGCACGCATTACCTTCGCTTTGCTTCTCGCCAATGACTCCGGGAGCAATTGCGTAGGCAAGTGGGTCTTGATGAACCTCCTCCCCTTCCTCTCCGATACGTCCTTTAGCCCTGGGTAGGCGAACTCAAGGTACGGGAACTTGGTCTCCATCACAGCGCCGGGATAGTGGTCCTCCTCACCCCTGGAAAGAAATTAAGTCAAACGTCGATATTGTCAGTCATACGTCTGAGGGACTTTTCCACCTCAGATGACACAGCCTGTAGACGACCTCTTGGAGCCACGTCGTCCCCGACTTTGGGTAACTGGCCACGATGACGTCACTGTCGCGGAGCTGAAGAAATGTGTATATTGTCATTGAATCATTGCCACAAATGTTTTGGCTCATATTTTACTCCACCTCGAAAGCTTCAATCTGTTCCAGGACAGGCGTCTCCAGCATGAAGCGAGGGACGACGCATCCTCTGTACAGCACCAGAGGCAGATCAGCCTGTGAGAAAGAATATCGTACCATATTTTTTAATTGCTCAAAAGAGGCAGGAAACTACTTTCCTTGATGTGCTTGTTGTCCGGTATGGGCTCGGACTGCGCCAGGCGCTCCTTCTTGCTCTTGTACCGGTTGTAGACGGCCACGATCGCGCTGCCGACCAAACCCCAGCCGATGAGGTTGGTAAAGGCACTGATCACCTTGCTGCGGATCGGCTTGGCGGCCTCATGGCTCCGCCAGAGAAAGGTCCGCCTTGGCACAGCTGGGGGGAACAGTGGCATCGTCCTCCAAGGGAAAAGAGGCAAACGCCTCGAGGCCAAAACCCCGGCCGAAGCCAACATACTCCTGAAAAGGTAAGCGTAATTTACGGGTCAAAAGAACCGTCGAAGATGTCTTTTTGAGAGCAGATGTGTCGTCATAATCTGGATTTTTTTTTATTGAGCAAGATGTCGGATGACTGAGGCAGCAACAGAGACGGACGTTTCAATGTGTATCTTCCGTGTGATGAGTGCGGCTGACAAATGATATGTGTTGAAGATTTGAAGGCGGCAGCGGCGGACTTGACTGCACGTCAGAAATTCATCGCAATAAGGCTTTTTTGCAATCACTGAGGGTAACAACTGGCATTCAAAGCATTGGAAGGCAATATTTTCCCCATCTAAGTAGGCCCTCAGAAGGGACTATCTCATAACCCATCCGTTATCCGTATTGGCACTGCCCAATAGACAAATCTTCTTTCCTAATTGATCACGACGGGAGATTTTCCTCTTGTAATAATAGCTCACAGGCACTTTGCATGCAGTCCGTCCGGTTAGTTTTCACTCGACCCTCTCGTAGAATAGGAGGTAGGCCTGACTCTTGAGCACCTTGTCCTCGCTGACCTCTGACACGTGCGAGTCCGATATGCTGAACCACTTCGCGGGCGGCGACGAAGGGGCGGGGGGAGGGGGAGGTTGGGGCTCCTCGGAGGACACCCCGCTCTCGGTTTCCTCCTTGTCAGCGGAGGCAGCGGCGGAGGAGGCGACAGACAGCGCCAGCTCCCGGTACTTCCTCTCGATCTCGGCCAATAGGGAGTGGATCTCCTCCGTCTTGGCCGCAGGCTGAGAGTAGAAGCGTTCGTACTGGTTGGCCGCGGAGGACTGAGCGGCTCCTCCGCTGGTGGCTGGTGAGGCCGCCGCCTCCTTGGCGGCCGGCCGCACCTTGACGCAGGCCGTGTAGTGTCCCCCCTGGAGGCGACCGCTGTGCTCCACCAGGGCGAAGAGCTCGTATCTGATGGCTGCGGCGCCGGCGGAGACGCTGGGGGCGGACAGGGCGGTGGAGGAGCAGAAGGGGGCGAGGTCTAGGCTGAGCGGGAACTGTACGTGGCGGTTCACCTTGCGAAGGTTGTACAGGGTCTGCTGGAAGCGCTTCAGGTGGATGGTGAGGACGGCGGGTGGGCTGAAGATGAGGAGCTGCTTGGAGGCGTTCGAATAGACCGTCGGAGGGGGCTTCTTCTCCTTTGGCTTCTTTTCTTTCTTGCTTTTAGAAGTGTCTATAGCCTCCCCCGAATCTCCGGCGTCGACCTTGCTCTCCTCGTCCTCTCCTTCGCCGACGTCACCTTCTCGCTCCTTCTCTTCTCCCTCCTCTTTCTCCTCCTCCTCATCGCTGCTCTCGGACGACGAGACCCCGTTCGTCTCCCCGTTGGATGCCTCCACCTTCCTCCTGGCGGCCTGCAGCTGCGTGCACTTGTCGCACGCCCACTTGTTGTTTCCCGTCAGCAGCTCGGGCGCCGTGAACTGCGTGAGGCAGGAGTAGACTGAGCACTCCCCTGCCTTGGCGTGGTACCGCGGCGCGATGGAGGTGAGCGACCGCGCCACCCAGTCGTTGCGCAGCCGCGCGCTGTTCTGCTCCCTCTGCCGCAGGTCGAGCGAGGCCGTCTCGGAGGAGGCGGTTGAGGCGGTGGCCTCGCCCTCGGGCAGTCCGTTGACTCCCACGCTGTACTTCCTGGAGGGGTCGTCCGGGGCGAAGCTGCCGCTGGCGCCGCCGCCCTCCGAGAAGCTCTGCACGTGGACAGAGGCCACGCTCAGGCGGCGCACCTTGCGACAGAGCTCTTCCATGTGCGGGTCCAGGTGCTCGGGGTCCGGCCGGAACGGACGAAGCTGCTCCAGCAGCCTTCTGGTTTCGTCGTCGTCGCCGGCGATGGACGACCTGAGGCGTCCGGAGGCAAGTGATGGTTTCCGCCTGGGGTCTTCGGAGGCCGGAATCGTCGGCTGCGGCTCCTCCAGGTTGTCTTCCACGTCGCCCACCACCGAGGTTCCAGATCCGTCCGAACTGGAGTCGGCCCCGTCGTCGTTCTCTCCTGTAGGATCAGACGACTTTTCCCTCTCAGAAGAACCTCTAGCGAGCCTCTCCGGTGGCAGAGGGTTAAGAGACACCAGCTTTTCCTTTGGCTTCGGCGCAGCCTCTACCTCCAGGTACACTGACTTCCCGTCGTCCTTCTCGTCCCCCTTGTCCTCTTCCCCGTCCTTTTTCTCCTCGTCCCCCTCCTCCCACTCCTCGCCGTAGTCCCACTCCCAGTCCTCCTCCCCTTCCGAGTAGCCGTCGTCCTCGTCGTCCTCCTCGTTGCCGTCGGCGGGCTCCTTCCCGGAGGCCTTCTTGTCCTTTTTCGCATCGAACACACACATCTTGGAGGCCACCAGTCCGCTGTCTCGACTCAGGATCACCTTCTCGTCCGTCTTGCTCTCCTCGCCGCTCTCCGCCCTGTTGTTCTCCGCGGCGGAGGAGCCATCCTTCTTGTCATCGATGCTGTTCGGCGGAGAGTTTTCTTTGTTTTTCTCGTTTTCCTCCATTTCCTTCGTCAGCTTGAGCTCTTCGCCGTCGACCTCGTTCTCGCCCTTCTGCTCGTCTTCTTTCATACTGCTCTCCGTATCTCTCTCCGCATCCTCCTGTTCCTCGGCTCTCTTGTTGTCGTCACCATTGTCAGGAGCCTTGTCATCTCCGTCCTCTTCGTCTTTTTCGGCAACCTCTTCTTTGTCTACCTCTTCCTCTTTGTTGGACTGACTCCCCTGCTTTCCCTGCCTTCTCTTCTCCTTCTTGAGCTTCCTCTTCTCCTTTTTGCTCATCTCCCTCTCCTTCTTCTTGTTGTTGCTCCCTGAGGCGCCGTCTTCTCCATCGTCTCCCCCGTTGGAGGCCGCCGCGGCGGCCGCGTTTACGCTATTCTTCCCCTTCTTTGCGTTTGGCCTCTGCGGCTTCTCCTCCACCAGCGGCAGGCTGAGGTCGAGGAAGGGCTCGTAGATCTGGGAGGAGTTGTGGCACTGCTCGCACACGATGGTGGAGACGAGGTGGCCGCCGAACATGCGGTCCATCAGGGTGTAGCTGCTGTGGCGGCTCAGGGCCTGAAGCTTTCGCCGCGTGGCCCAGGGCACCGACTTGGGATCCGTCTTCTCGCTCAGTCCGAACTGCTTAAGGATGGCCATCTTCTGGCGCTTGACCTCCTCCGAGCGGAGGCCCTCCATCAGGTGGCGAAGCAGCTCGTGGGCGTCCTGCTGGTGGAAGCCGCGGAACTGTGGCGACCGGTGGCACAGCTGGAAAAGGAATACAATCACAAATATAGGTTAAAAGCAGTGATAAATAAAGAAATCATGCAATTTTACGGTCTCACCTTTCCGAAAAGGAAACCCGGATTGACGACGCCCACCTTTCCCACCGAGCTCATCTCCTTGAGGAAGGCGGTGAGAGCCTGGGTGAGAGGGCCGGATTCTGGCAGCCGCAGGGACATTGCCTCTATCAGCGCCCCCTCCTTGGCCATCATGTGCGCCTCACGGTCGAAGGTGTCGTCGTCGTCCCCCTCCTTCTTGGGCGGCATTGGCGCCCTGGGCACGGCCACCTCCGGCACCTCGAAGAGGGCGCCCTTCTGGCTCTGCTGGTCTGCGGCGCGAGCCAGCGGGTGGGTCTGGGCCAGGGACTGCATCACAGAGTTGAAGAAGCAAGTGTTCCCGAGGTTGCTGAGCCCTCGCGGACGGGGGATGACGGTGGAGGGACCTCCTGAGGACGAGGAGGACTTTCCGCCCAGGCTCTTGACTCCGGATGAAGAGGAGGTTTTGGAAACGACGGAGGAGCTCGACGAGGATCCCCCTCCCCCTCCCGCTCTGCCCTTGGTCTCCTCCACTTTCCGCACAAAGTCCACCGCCTCCCGCACCTTCTTGTACGAGTCCACGTGCACCTCGGCCGCGCACTCCTGGCACCACAGCCGCCAGGTCATGACGTTGAGCCCCACGCAGTGCAGGTCCGACCGCGGCACCTGGTGGTGCTTGAGGAAGTGGTCGGCGCTGGAGTTGGAGTCGCACAGCTGCAGTCCGCATCGCAGGCACATCCACACCGTCACCGGCTTGGAGGGGTCCTTGGGCCGGGCCGCCTGCGGGGGAGGAGGGGCCTCGGAGGCCTTGCCCCCCTTCTTCTTGGCGTCTTGCGCCGGCGCGTTGGCGCCCCTGGCGGCGCCCCTCTGCTCCTTGGCGCACGGGCTGCACACGCCCACCTTTGTCCACGCCGTCTTGAGGCTCTTCTTGAGCGCGGCCACGTGCACGGCCTTGCCCACGTGGGGGCAGCGGGAGGGGGACGTGGGCGCCGCGCCCTCTAAAGCCCCTTCCCCGCCATCGGCGTTGGCCTCGTCCTCTGTGGGCGTGGAGGCGCCAGAGTCCTCTTGGTTGTGCGCCATTGCGCCAGCGCCAGCGCCAACGCCGCGGTTCTTCTTGCCTTTGCCCATGGCCCAAGAGGAGAGGAAGCCGTACGAATGAAGGGAAGGCGATTCCAACCCAGTGCACAAGACCCACACACACACAAGGGGAACTCAACAGAGAGATTTTGACTTTGTGTCGCAGGACTGCTCTCTCCTCTTGCCCCTCATGTCCACGCTCACGTCGGACAAGGCCAACCCCGCACAGGACACACTACACAGGCAACACAGCCTCGCTCCGTTGCTCCTTGGCCACGATTTTCCATGTATTTCCGAAGTTGCCAGATAGGGAAACGATACAGGGCAGAGTTTCCAATAATAATATAATATTGTTTAGACTGGGGCATTTTCTTTTCGAAACAAAAAAGCATTTTATTTTATCCG
>JAAUYJ010146730.1_pt1 | contig 17083 bp, 17 predicted proteins | sample 7278031 | NCBI WGS metagenome assembly JAAUYJ01 (sample SAMN14350222, study PRJNA611818) | marine sediment metagenome | isolation source: surface marine sediment (1.8m) | place: French Polynesia: Moorea | collected 2018-08 | reverse complement strand
TATTTCATCATTAACAAAAGAATGGCGAATATCATAAAATTCCTTGGAAAGATTTCTCGCCTTTTCGTAGCTTTCGATATCACCTTGTTCAAAGTAATATTTAGCAGCCAGGCGTAAATCTTCAACGGCTTGTTTTTTGTTGCCAATATCTGCTAACAAAACTCCTCGATTATGATAAGCTTTAGCATGAGTAGAGTCTAAATGTAAGGCTTCTGTATAGTCTTCTATTGCCCCTGTTTTATCTCCTAATTTTTGATGATTTAATCCCCGTTGATAATAAGCTTCTGCTCCCTCTGGGTTAGTACGAATCATCTGAGAGAAGTTTTCAATGTTTTGTAGGGTTTCAACAATCGTCTCTACTTGTTTTTGTTGAGATTCTAAGTTGTGGGTAAATTGATCAAGTTTCTGTTCTTTTATAGTTAGAATTGCCAGAGATTCTTCATTATTTTTAATCTGGTTGGATAAATCATTGATCAAGGTTTGAAATTTCTGATCTTGCTCATTTAAGCTATTTTCTTGTAGTTCTCTTAATTGTTGTAATTGTTCTAAAAGATTAGAATGATTACTATCAAGTCTCTGCGTCATCTCCATTGTAGAACTTTGCTGCATTTGAGACAATTCTACTTTTAATTGACGACGGTTAGCAATTTGTAGTGCGAGAGAAAAAGAAAGAGGAATGGCAGCAAAAGCGGCATTACCTAAAAAAGAACCAACTGCACCCCCAACTAATCCCACACCCGATAAGATATCAAAAATTTCCGACAAATTACCTTCATTGTTTTCTTTTTCTAATTCTTTTTTTTCTACTTGATTTTCCATGATATTAAATCCTGTTTTAAGTTTAATTAATGGTGAATATTTAAACTAAATACTCTTCCTCTTGATGGGTTAAAATGGTACAGTCTGAAGTCGGAGAAGCTGCACAAAGTAAGACATATCCTTGATCTAATTCATCTGGTTTAAGAAAGGATTCAGCCTTTTCTGTTTGTTCAATGTTACCGGAAATCACCTTACCTAAACAGTCAAAACAAGAGGCGGCACGACAAGAACAAGGATGTTTAATTCCTCTCATTTCAGCGATATCTAAAATATACTCGCCTGAGGCAACTTTGATGGTTTTATTTAACTTGTATTTAGGGTTAACTAAGGTTACAGAAAATGCGGTTTGGTTACTATTCATTATGAATGAAAAATGATTAAATACTAACGGGTTTAAATTGAGAGAAACTTACAAACTTAAAACTGTTTGATTTACCTGTAAAGCAGGCAAAATAAGTTTAGTTTCTTCAGGAGAAAGATAACGAGGAATAATCTCCTGCAGAATGCGATAAATATTTTTAGAACAGTCATTCATACCACAAGCTTTGAAAATAGTTTGCACCCAAATTAACATACCATCTCTTAATTTATCTAGGTCATTAACTAACATTGCCGTAGCAGAACAACGAAGAATAATGGTGATATCTCGATGACTCATTTTATTGACATATTCACCTCCATTCTCAAAAAATTTATCTTTCATCTTATTTCTTTCAGTTTCCCAATCTGCGATAATTTTTTCCTCATTATCACGGATTTTTTCGTAAGCACTAATTCTTAATTCTGTTGAATCAAGATAGCTTTCAAGAAACTGTAATTCAGAATCGCTTGCATAACGGCCATCGGTGTCTAAACTAAGTTTTGAAAATTGAGTTAACATTCTTTTTACTCCATATAATAATTAGGGTTGAAAGGAATTAAGCATCTTGAATTTTGGCCATGTATTCAGAGACTTCAACTTGGGTATCTTTGAGTTGAGTAATCATAGTTCGCGTAACTAATTTATTCTTTTCAACCAAGATCGCACCTGTAATAGGATGAAGGATATTTTCTTTAGCCCGACTGCCAATTAAATCCTCAATATTTTCGATTTCACTGACATACATCCCCGAAGGTATTTCAACAACAACTCCTTCTCCCATAACCCTTGCTTGACAAGCTAAACGAGAGAATTTATTAGCCGTTGTAATCACTTCCATTGTGCGAATTTCTCGGCGGTTAACAGGGGATAAACTATCCATTCCTTCCTTAATAAAAACATGGCAAGTGGAACACATTCCTCGTCCACCACATTCTTTCCAAACGTTCAAATCTTTGGCTAATAAACCACTCAAAAGATTATCATTTGTTAGAATATCAACCTGTTGATTAATTGGATCAAGTTTAACTCTTTTTGCCATGTTTAAAGTCTCCTAAATTAGTTAGTTTAACCTAGATTAATTAGAACATAATAGTTCCATAATCTTATCATGATTATGTCCCTCTTTTCGCCAGGATTCTATGGTTTTAATTCGCTCTTCCAAACCAATCACAAAGTAATTAGAATTAGCTCCCATCGACTCACAATTGGTTTGTACACAGTGTAAATCTTCCCCTGTTAACTTACTAAAAAATGAACTCAAAATTCCTGCTTCTAAAAAACACATAGGATATTTATTTTGAGGAGCAAATTGAGCAAAAGGAGAGTTATAGATTTGAGGAACTAAGAAGCCATTTTGATAATATTTGAGGTCAATATCAAGAATTCCCCAACCATGAGCTTTCCAGCATTCTTTTAAGCATTGAATGAATTGAATCATATTCATTTCTGCTAAGGGTTTTCCATAATATTCTCCCAATTCATCGGCAAATCGCTGATAAAAATTCCTTCCCCACCAACGACCACAACTGAATAAAGCAACGCTACTTCCTTGACCTAATTCATCTTCTAGGGTAGCGTAAAGTGCTTCTAATAAAGGTTGAGGAAGTGCCAATAAACGGGAACCACTACGATTTTCTAATAATCCAAATTCAAAGTCTCCTTGAAGATAAATATCAGGAGAAAAATAATTACCCTTGAACGAAGATTTTTCTACTAAATTTGCAATGTCAATCATTTTTTATTTTCCCACTTTTAAAGTTTCACATTCAGGCTTTATTTCGAGTAAAATTGTTTTTGCTTGTTCCAAAAATGGCATCAATAGGAGCATTTGCTCAGAAGAAAATATCTCTTCTAACCCCTGCATTAAGCTCTCAAAAATATAGGTTTCAATGGCTACCATTTCTTGAGCATGAATCATATCCGTTAGCCACTCTAAAATGCGATGTCTGAAATAATCAGGATTATTCAATAACATAGCCATTGTACCGTATCGCATCACTGACATCCAGTGTTTTAACCCTTGCTCTAAACGCTGCATATTTTCATCAGGGAAAGCCTCAACTAAACTATCAGCAATGCACTGGAACATAGGTAGTTCTTGATCCCGTAGATTCTGATAAATTTCTAACCGTTGTTTAAGGGTTTCTGTCGCTTGTTTTAGAGATTGTAAGTCTGAAGATTCGAGATAATGATCTTCAGCTTCATAGAAGAAAGTTTCTAAATCTTTTTGCATTTTTTTCTCTAGAATAAATCAGATAAGTTGTTTACATCTAAGTCAGAAGAATTTGTATTACTAGGAGGGGTAAAGGATAAATTATTAGATTTCGGAGCAATTTCTGGTGATTTTTTACACCCTATTCCTCTGAAAAAATGGTTAACAGACAGATTGAGTAAAGACTCATTTGAGGGTTGAATTAATGGAGAGAAAGAATTAACATCTTTATGTCCCTTCCAGTTAGATTTTTTCAGAAAATCTTGCAAATTTGAGGATAATAAAGACTGAGATATTTCCAATAACTCAACTGCATCAAAAGCCTTTAAATCTGTCGTTTCTCCGATCCAATTATAGGTACGAAAAAAATCATAAACACTGATACTAGACCATGTTTTTCTACTCATCATTTAAGATACTCCCCTTTATATAACCGCTTTTCAATATCTTTTGCTAATGCCCCTTCATTTAACCAGAAAGTTGCCGCATCAATGCGATCTTTTTTCCCTACCAAAAACTTACAATAAGTTTCTCCCATCGCGTAGCATTGAATCTCTATAGCATTGAGTTCTTTATTGACTAATTTAGTAAAGAATCCAGCTAATAAACCAGCATAAATATGACAAACTGGTTTACCCACATCCCCTAGAGTTCGAGCCACAGCAGAATCAAAAATATTGACAAACATAAAGCCATTTTTCTGTTCACTCATATCCACCTCCCAATTTCCCCAACCCTGAGAAGTAAAAGGCCACCACCAAGCTTCTAAAATATAGTTAAGGTTCATTTTATTGAGGGGTTTATCATATTCATATTCAGAATATAACCATTGTTGAAAAAAGTCTGCATCTCGTTTTCCCCATTCTTTACCAATGTTATAGGTAACGACTCCAGCAGCACTACCAATTTCTTCTTCTAATCCTTCAATTAAACCTAAAATAAAGTCTTCACTGGTGAGAATATTACGGGATTCATTCCAATCAATAATACTACCTGTTTCTGTTTGAAAACAAAAGAAATCTTCCAGGGAATAATGATGATGTCTTTTGGGATATTTCTGTTTTAAACTGTGTTCAAATTTAGTCTTTAATTGTTTTGTTTCCTGTTTGCTATCACTTGAGGTGAAAACCATTTTATATAAACCTCAATCTTTATATGAATGTGATTTTATTGTAGGCAGATTCTTGAGGGCTTTCCTCGGTGGTTATGAGGAAATCATCTGGTAATTTTCTCCCAGTACCCGTAGTTATACTCATGGATGATAGAAAAAGACTAAAATCAATTATAGAAAGTCAACAAGATTACTTTTTGATAACAATCTCTCAGGATTATTATGGAGTTATTAGGATCTTTAGAAGACAGTTTAAGGCATTTCGTGACACTGGTCCGTCTTAGCTTAGAGTTTATTTCAGTTTTGTGTGTGGTTTATGGAATAATAGTGTCTCTGCAGTTAGTTATAGTAAGTTCTCGTCGTCTTTCCTTCCCTTTCCTGGAGTTGCGTCTTCGTTTTGGTAGTTCTCTAGCTTTGGCCCTGGAATTTCAACTAGGTTCGGATATTTTAAGTACCACCATTGCACCTTCTTTTGAAGCATTGGGAAAATTAGCCGCTATTACTTTGATTCGTACTTTTCTGAACTATTTTCTCACAAAAGAATTGGAAGAAGAACGAGCCCTTAAAGTACGACAAACCGATTGAAGGGGTTGATTCTGTCGCCAGATTCTTAAATAAGACTATCATTGCTTGGTCAGATTAGCCGAAAAGTTGAACCCATAAGATTAAATTTACCGATAGATTGCTCATTTGACCACAAATTTCACTACAGAGAAGACAGAAAATATACAATGAATCTTGTTAATGGAACAACGACAAATATGGACACTGTGTTGAAGATAGGCGATCGAGAAATCTCTTCCCAAGACTTATACCCTTTATTAGCCCAATACCGACTACTGCCAAGACTCGCCCAGGAAATCATTATAGAAGAAGCCATCAGCGACATAACCTGTAGCCCAGAAGAGATGCAACAGGCACAACAGCAATTTTATCAAAAAGAGCAAATTGCCGATGAAACTCAGCGACAAATCTGGTTAGATACTCATGGGATGAATCTAGAACAACTCGAAAAATTGACCGTTAGAGATATAAAAATAGAAAAATTCAAACAACTCACCTGGGCGGATAAACTAGATCCCTATTTCGTCAAATGTAAAGGACAATTAGATCGCGTCGTCTATTCCCTAATTCGGACCAGAGAGCCAGGGGTAGCCCAAGAACTTTACTTTCGTATCCAAGAAGGGGAAAATACCTTTAGCGAACTAGCCAGAGAGTATTCCCAAGGCTCAGAAGCCCAAACAGGGGGACTCCTCGGTCCTGTAGAATTGAATGTTCCCCACCCCAAAATCAGCCAAATCTTAGCCGCCAGTAAACCTGGACAACTATCCCCCCCCACCCAAGTCGGAGACTGGTGGATTATTCTAAGATTAGAAAAATATGTCTCAGCCCAACTAGATGAAAAAACGAGACAACGACTGCTTCAGGAATTGTTTCAAGGATGGTTGTTAGCTCAACTGCAACAAAATGTTTCATTCTATCCTGACAAAGACAAAGACCCGGTTGAGGAGAAAGAGAGTTATACTGAAGATTTAAATTAACAATAAAGCTCGAATATATCATTCCAGAAACGTTGCATTTATTGAAAGGATTAACTATAAACAAAAGTGTAAAGCCTTCGAGGGGAAAACAATAATTCCCAACCCTCAGCCAAACGTAGGAAATGCACTTATCTAACCCGCTTAACCTGAGTCCGTCATTATGGCCCATACTACCACTGATATACAAGATTTTTTGCGTCATTTAGACCCATTTGAACAACTGGCCGACGCAGCCATCGTTGACCTAGCCAACCAGTGTCAAATCTGGCGTTATCGTATGGGTCAAGTTATCCTTATGCGAGGGAAAGTTTCCGCCTATGTGACCATTCTTCTAGAAGGGCAAGGTCGTTTATTGGGATACGATCCCAGCACAAAAATGCCCAGTACCTTAGAAAGACTCGAACCTGGGGCGATCTTGGGTCTAGTGAACTTAATCCGAGGAGTTCCTTGTGAAACCGTAATCGCCTCTACCGAAGCCGTGGGGTTAGCAATCAAACAAGAAGACTTTCGGGCATTATTGGAAAGATATCCCAGTCTCAAAGAAAAATTTCAAGGAGAATGTACCCTAGTCGAACTTTACGATATCCTAGGCACTTATCTCGCAGAACAAGCGCGGGGGGACATCAACATTAAAAATCTAGCCCAAGATTTGCTAGAAGATGCTCAAGTTCACTACTTAAACCCCGACAATCAGACTATTTCCCCTGACAACGAACAACAACTGTGGTTAGTTAGCGACAAAGGCGATCTCGAAACCTTTGAAGTGGGCAGTAATTTAAACACCCCAGAACAAAAAGGAAAAATCCGCATCCAAGGCAGCAAACCAGCCCGTATTGTCATCTTACCCCAACTAGACCTAGACAGTATCCCATCTGTAGAACAGCCCGTAGTTAGCCAGAATGGAGTCTCAGATTCTTCCATTACAGACGAAGTAGCAGTAGAAGAAGAAATTCCCTATGCAGAAGTAGAAGTCGTTGGCACTGCCCCACCTCCTGAGCCATCCCCACCGCGACAAAGAAAAGGAAAATCCTATCCCTTTATGAAAGGAAAAACCCCCCTAGGGGTAGGCTCTGCCTGTTTCCAAATGCTCAGTCAGTATTTTGGTATGCCTTATCGTCGCGATGTCATTCGTCGCATCCTCGCCCAACAACTACAACGCACAGGCACCCTCTCCTTACCCCTCTGTGGTGCTATCACCGAATTAATGGGACTCAATGCTCAATTAATCAAAATTCCTGCCTCCTCCTTTACCCAGCTAAAAACCCCCGCCCTGATTAACTGGCAAGACAGTTTAGCGATCCTCTACGATGTCAACGATAAAGAGGTAGTCGTCGCTGTACCCGAATTAGGAATTTTGCGTCGTCGTCCGAGGGAATTTTTAGAAAGTTGGGGAGAAAGTGGGGAAATATTATTACTCCAACCCACCAAAGATACCCCTCAACAGAGATTTGGTCTGAGTTGGTTTATCCCTGCCCTCAAACAATATCGTCGGGTATTAGTGGAGGTGTTTATTGCTTCATTTTTTGTGCAATTGTTTGGCTTAGCCAATCCCCTCATGATCCAGGTGATTATTGATAAGGTGATTGTGCAGAATAGTGCCGATACCCTACAAGTCTTAGGCACATTCCTCCTCATGATTGCCATTTTTGAAGCCGTCTTAACAACCCTGCGAACCTATCTCTTTGTGGATACAACGAACCGCATCGACATGAGTTTAGGCTCAGAAATTATCGATCACCTCCTAAGATTGCCCCTACGCTATTTTGAACGGCGGCCAGTGGGAGAAATATCCACCAGAGTCAATGAGTTAGAAAATATCCGTAAATTCTTGACAGGGACAGCCTTGACGGTGGTATTAGATGCGGTTTTTTCCGTGGTTTACGTTGCAGTGATGGTTGTCTATAGTCCCTTATTAACCTTAGTGGCTTTGGGTATTGTCCCTGTGTTTGTGGCCATGACCTTAATTTTCTCCCCAACCATCCGCCGTCAACTGAGAACAAAAGCCGAAAGAAATGCCCAAACTCAATCCTATTTAGTGGAAGTGATGTCAGGGATACAAACCGTCAAAGCGCAGAATATCGAACTAAGATCCCGTTGGCAATGGCAAGAAAAATACGCCCGTTACGTTTCTGCCGGTTTTAATACCGTGATCACCTCCACCTTGGCCAGTTCCACCAGTGGCTTTCTCAATAAACTCTCAGGGTTATTAGTGTTGTGGGTAGGGGCTTATTTAGTTCTAGAACAACAACTGAGTTTAGGACAGTTAATCGCCTTCCGAATCATCGCCAGTTACGTTACCTCACCAATTTTACGTCTCACCCAACTATGGCAAAACTTCCAAGAAACTGCCCTTTCCTTGGAACGGTTAGCCGATATTGTAGATACGCCCCAAGAAGCGGAACAGGATCGGACTAATATCCCCATGCCCGCCATTAAAGGGGGCGTTAAATACGAAAACGTCTCCTTTCGCTTCAAACAACACGGGCCCCTACAACTGAAAAATATTAGTATTGAATTCCCCCCCGGAACCTTTATCGCAGTCGTCGGGGGCAGTGGTGCTGGAAAAAGCACCCTAACCAAACTTATTTCACGGTTATACGAACCAGAATCCGGTCGCATTTTAATAGATGGTTACGATATCTCTAAAGTGGAACTATACTCCCTTCGTCGTCAGGTGGGAGTAGTTCCCCAAGAAACTCTACTGTTCGAGGGAACGGTACAAGATAACATCGCTCTGACTAACCCAGATGCCACCACAGAAGAAATTATCGAAGCCGCAACCGTCGCTGTTGCCCATGAGTTTATTATGTCTCTTCCAAATGGGTACAATACCAATGTAGGGGAAAGAGGATCGGCTCTGTCAGGGGGACAAAGGCAAAGGATCGCCATTGCGCGATCCGTTCTGCAAAAACCAGAAATTCTGGTTTTGGACGAAGCCACCAGCGCCTTAGACTACGCCACCGAACAACAAGTTTGTTTAAACCTCTTAAAGGCCTTCAGCGATCGCACGGTTTTCTTTATTACCCACCGCTTAGGAACCATCAGAAGTGCTGATGTCATTTTAATGATGGATTTAGGATCGGTTGTCGAACAAGGAACCCACGCAGAATTAATGGAGCTCGAAGGTCGTTATTACTACCTCTATCAACAACAAGAAGCTAATCAGTAACTGAAATACCACAAACACCCGTAAAATCCTAAAATAAGGTAACTATTATGAGTAACACTAATGGAAAACAAGACAGAAATGACGATTTAACGCAAAAGAATTCCCAAGAGGAATCCTCCGCTTTAGCCAAAACCCAAGGCTCAAATGACCCTTTATCTAGGAATCTATTAGCCCCCATCACTTCAGAACAATCCGTCATCTTACGTCAATCTCCCAGTTGGTCAAGAGGCGTTGTCTGGAGCATTATTGGGGTAACCACCGCTAGTATTGTTTGGGCATCCATTGCCAAAATTGAGCAGGTGGTTGCCGCCCAAGGCCAACTCAAACCAGAAGGGGCCGTTACAGAAGTGCAATCACCAGTTAATGGCGTTGTCGAAGAAGTATTGATTAAAGATGGGCAAAAAGTTGACCAAGGAGAAACCATCATAATTTTAGACTCAGAAGCCAGTGCCGCAGAATTAAAATCCCTACAAAAAGTTAAGAAATCTTTAGAGCAGGAAAATAAATTTTATCGGGTTTTGATGAATCAATCCCTCGATCCAACTTCCGTCGAACAGGCGATTCTGAAACTAGATTTACCCGCAGAAGTCGCTGCCCTGGCCCGTAACCGTGCCGCTTTGATAGCAGAAAACAAACTCTATCAAGCTCAACTGGGAAATATAATCCCTGGAATCACCTTCACGGCTGAACAACGGAAGAGACTACGTGCCTCTCAGGCCGAGTCATCTTCTCGCGCCCTCGCAGCCCAACTAGAAATGGGGCAATTAGGCAAGCAACTGACTCAAACCCAAGTGCAGTTAGCCGATGCCAAAAACCAATTAGTCGACGATCGCAAGGTATTAGGGGAGATTGAACTAAGAAATAAAGAAGCAATGGTGCAAGTCAAAAAAGCTCTCGCCATCGAAGAAGACATTTTAGCAGATATTGAACCCTTAGCCGAGGAAGGAGGAGTAGCCAAACTACAAGTTGAAAGGCAACGACAAACTATTGCCGAAAGACTACAACAACTTACGGAAATGAGGGCCAATGGAACCATTGAATACGATCGCCAAAAACAACAAGTTCAAGATCGTATTAAGGAAATCGAACGCTTTAGTGAAGAAGAAAAACGCCTAGAAATCTCCATCAATCAAGCTCAGGCCCGCTTTGAAAATACCATTAACCTCACAGAAAAAGATATCCGTGACAGCATTTCAGATAACAACGAAAGAATTGCCGATATTGATACTCAACTCAATAAAACCATTGTGGAAAATGGCAAACGCATTGCTGAAGTGACGAGTCAAATCAGCAGAACCAATGTCAACCTAAAATATCAAGAAATTAAAGCCCCTGTTTCTGGAACAGTCTTTGATCTCAAAGCCTTCCCCGGTTATGTGCCGCCCCCCAACCAAATCGAACCACTCTTGAAAATTGTTCCTGATGATAACCTAATAGCTGAGGTAAACATCACTAATGAAGATATTGCCTTTGTGCGAGTGGGACAAAAAGTCGATGTAAGAATTGATTCTTTACCCTTTAGTGAGTTTGGAGACATTAAAGGAGGGGTGATCTCCATTGGCTCCGATGCCTTAGAACCAGATCAAATTTATCAATACTATCGCTTTCCTGCTAAAGTCAAAATGGATCAACAATCTTTAAAAACCACTGAACGGGATATCCCTTTACAATCAGGAATGTCTATAACCGCCAATATTAAAGTTCGGGAAAACCGTACAGTGCTAAGTTTAGTGACAGAATTGTTTAATAAAAAGATGGAAAGTCTCAAACAAGTTCGTTAATCAAATGGATTTATTGGAATATCAGGCTAAAGAACTCTTTCATCAAGTGGGTATACCCGTATTACCTTCTCAACCCATTGCCCAATTAAGTGAACTCAAACACCTTCAAATCCCCTATCCAGTGGTCTTAAAATCCCAAGTTCATTCTGGGGGGCGAGGAAGGGCTGGAGGAATTCGTTTTGTCCAGAATACTATTGATGCGGTGGCTGCAGCCCAAGCCATTTTTAGCTTACCGATTTTAGGAGAATATCCTGAAGTCATTCTCGCCGAAGCCCGTTACAACACCCACAAAGAGTTCTTTCTCTCCATTCTCTTAGATTATGAACTACAACGTCCTGTGTTAATGGGTTCAGCCAGAGGGGGGATAGATGTAGAAACGCTCTTAGAACATATGCACAAAGTCGTCCTGGATCAAGGGTTTTCTCCCTTCTATGCCCGCCGTTTGGCCACCAAAATGGGGCTACAAGGTCGTCTGATTCACGGGGTGAGTGCCATAGTGGAAAAAATGTATCAATTGTTGATTGAGAAAGACCTCGATTTGATTGAAATTAATCCTCTTGCAGTAAGCCCCTCTGGGGAGGTGATGGCGTTAGATGGGAAAATTACCGTCAATGATACGGCTTTATCGCGTCATTTAGACTTGGTTAGTTTTTTAACTCCCCAAGTCGATGATATCGCCTCTATAAGCTCCCCCAATCAGCTCGTTACCATTCCCCCGCAAAAACCCCGTTGGCTCGGAGGCGGGGAAAAAAGCGGCAATGTGGGCATGGTGGTCAATGGCTGGGGTTTAACCCTAGCTACGTGGGATATGACGACAACTCACAAAGGACAACCCTTAGGGGCATTTGTGGTTGAAGAAAAAAGTAGCAGCAAGTCTTTGATTAAACAGCTAACAATTGCGTTGGATAAATTGATGAATCTGGCTCATCTGCAAGTTATCTTAATTAATATTGTTAGTGGTCATGAGACTTCGGCCTTAGCCGCCCAAACCATTATGGATTATTGTCAATCCTTGTTGGTTGTGACTGATAGCGAAGAACGTTTACCTCGACCAACCGGAGCGAATACTTTGCGTCAAAGAGCCGAAAGCTTGTCAAACCCATCCCCCCAATGGGTAGTCAGACTGACAAACGTTGATTTAAAGCCCTTACAAGGATCTGTGGATAACATACCGATTCATTGGTTTACAGACCTTAAAGGGGCTGTGGAGAAAGCTGTTGCCTTAACTAGCTCATAGCAATTATGAGAAAATCTTTGATACTTAAATAATGTAAAGCCGTCCTAAAATGTCACTACTCCGTCTGAGGTTTCCTCATATCTGGGGATGGAACAACAGGGGCGGGGTTTCTACCCAAAATTTCAATGAAATGGCAACCAGATAGTAAAGTTTTAATTCAAGGGATCACTCATCCTCTCGGCATCAATTATGCGGCACGTATGAAAGCTGAGGGAACGAATATTGTGGCTGGTATTAGCCTTGAAGATGATCCCCCCGCCCTCAGTGATATTCCTGTGTTTACCCTAGTAGAAGAGGCGGTGAAACAGGTAGGACAGATCGATATTAGTCTCATTCTAACCCCCCCTTATGAGGTCTTAGATGCAGGTTTAGAGGCTATATCCGCCGGCATTAAACAGTTAGTGATCGTTACGTCTGCGGTTCCCCCCCTTGATCTCATTACCCTTCTTAGTCAAGCTCAAGCTACCAATACCTTTATCTTAGGCTCAGGGAGTGAAGGGTTATTGGTTCCCCATCAATTTTGGTTGGGAGTGATGGAACCAAACTATTATACCCCTGGCCCTGTGGGGATTATTAGTCGCTGCGATCGCTTAATGGACGAGGTGGCCAGAACCCTGACTCAAAACGGTTTTGGTCAGTCTTTGGCTATTAGTTTGGGATCGGATCGAGTCATGGGATCGAATTTTGAACAGTGGTTACAAATTATGGAAGAGGATGAAACCACTGAGGCGATCGTTTTATTGGGACAACCTTATAGTAGTACGGAGTTGTTAGCTTCGGAGTATATTCGCTCAGCTATTGAAAAACCGGTCATTGTTTATTTTCCAGGGTTTGAAGCCCCTATTTACCGAAGTTTTGGGGATGCAACCAGTATTATTACCAGTCAGTTATCCTATCAGACGGGAACAAGCACCAGGGAAAATCAAACGATCACTAGGTTTAAAAAGGCGGGTGTTAAAATAGCCAATAATCTTGAAGATATTCCTAAATTAATAAAGCGGATTTTTTCTAATCAACGTCGCAAGACTCGCCGTTCCAATAGTTAAAATTAGTGTAAAACTAAACTTTCTCCTGTTTTTCCCGTCAGCAACCAAAGCACTGATCTGCCTCCATCTCTAATCATTTTTTCTATGGGTTCTGGAGAACCATTAGAGGGAACAGCAATGGGTTTGAGGAGAATTCCTTGACTTCCAAAAACAATTTCTCCAATAATTCTTGCTCGATTCATGTGATTGTCAGAGGTGATAAGATAAACACTGTTAATGTCTTGTGCTTTTAACTCTTTGACCAAGCTAGTAAAATTGGTGACAGTGTCCCTTGCTTGATAGTCTAGATGTAGGCGATCGCTTTTGATGCCCACATTAGTGAAGATTTTAGTGGCATAGTCTTGAGGGCTACCAGAAGACACCCAAATGGGTATGTGAGGATTTTCAACAGCTAATTTGGCTGCAAAACGCTCTCGATCCTCGTGCCCACCCAGAACAAATATGGCTTCGGGTTGCACAAAATAAGTTTGTAATTGTTTATAGCCTAACCACGAACCCAACGTTAAGATAAAAATCAGAGGAAGAAGTCTTTTTTTTCCTCTGCGACGGGGGACAACGTTAGTCTCTGGTTTTGAAGAACGAATTTTGAGAAACATGAATTATAATACTCACACCAACATCTCAAAGCGATAAGCTTTGTAGCTCACAAGTGTGGAAACTGCTACATTAGCACATCTTATTTATAAGTGACGTAGGTTCTCTGATTATGCTCCCTTAATCAAAACTTTAACGATAATCACCTTTTTTCGCTAATTACAACATTTTAGGGGGAAATTCCCCCTAAATCATTCGTTGGTCTTTCTAAAAAGATCCTTAACAAACATCACCTGTTCTACCTAAGTGCAGTTTGTTCGGGAATTGGTGTGATACTCACATAAGTGAGGCCAATACTACGATTATCACAGATATCAAATTCGGCAACACCGCCCACAGGAACATCATTGCCATCAAAACCTCTACCAATGATGTCATAATTGCAGTCTGAGCCTGGTAGTGTGACTTTAATCGTCTCTCGTGGACTGAGTATGTCGAACGGGCCTAGTCTGTCTATCGTTTTCTCAGAAACACTCTCCGAGTCATCGTATCGCTCCGAACTGGGATAGACATATAACCAGACAATATACGTTCCCGTATGATTATGAATCATCAACTCACGGGGTTCTGCTCTTGTTGCTTCTGGATTGGCTAGTATTATAGGAAGAGCGATTAAGGTGCCAATCCCCAAATTTGTGAACAATTTATGACAGTTCATAGTAAATCCTCCACGAACTTTGTCTGTGCTAACTTCAGACTTGATTTTTATGGGTATCGAAGTCAAAGTCCATCGAGTTAGCAAATATTTCACCCCTCACTTCTTGTTGCCTTTATTTTACTTTTTGAGGCCAAGATAATTATTTAGATTTTACGAATTTAAGGCAACTTGTTCGTAGTCACAGGCAACAATTTTAAGGCCATTTTACAACCCTGATACTGTTGTTGGTGAGAGCGAAATTATTAGTTTCGCATAAATTCAACCCACCGAAACCTCCTGGGGGAACCTCATTGCCATTTCCATCTTTAGCCAGAAGATCATAAACACAGGTAGCCCCTTTGAAGGATAGGGTAATGCTATCTCCAGGTTTTAGGTTTGTATACAGTCTATCGTTTCCCCAATATCTTGACCATTCAGGAGAAACATACAATTCACTAATGTGGCTTTGGGTATGATTATGAATGGTTAAATTATTATCAGCTTCGGCGACAGTTGCTGTCATTAGGACGATGGGAAGTGCAATTAAACTACCCATTCCCACATTGCGCAATAATTTGCGGCAATTCATAGCAAATCCTCCACTAACTTTCAACAAGTTGATAGGTTACTGGTAAAAGATTCGCTCCGCACACCCTTTCATATCCATTCTAATAACTTCTATCAAAGGAGGAAAAAGATTTTTGATTAAAGATAAAAAAATTAACACCAAAATTCTGAGCATTGGGTGAGAAATGCTCACCCAAATCATTTCTAAAAAAACCACCCGTAAGAATGTAAACCCTTACCTAATAAATTAACCCCTAAATAACACACCCAAACCACCACAAAACCACTCGCTGCTAACAGAGCCGGTTTACGCCCTTGCCAACCCTTGGTAATACGGGCATGAAGATAGGCGGCAAATACCAACCAAGTAATTAAAGCCCAAGTTTCTTTAGGGTCCCAACTCCAATAAGATCCCCAAGCTTCATTGGCCCAAACTGCCCCGGCAATAATACCAATGGTGAGCAAAGGAAACCCTAAACCAATGATGCGATAACTAATATTATCTAAAGTGTCCGCTAAACTGAGACGTTGAGGAGAAAGAATAACCTTTTGAGAACTCACGGCCACTGTTTCTAACACAGCCGTTACGCCACTACCATTATTTTGTGCGAAGTTCATAGTGGGTTGTTGATCAATGTTACTGAGTAACTCTCGTCCCAACTTATCTCGATAACCCCCTGTTCCCACAGAACTTCCCTTGAGTTCGATCTCTTGGTTGCGAGTAACCACTAAAAAGGCGATCGCTAACACAGAACCCACCATCAAGGTTGCATAACTGAGCATCATAACGCTAACGTGCATCATTAACCAGTTGGACTTCAATGCCGGCACTAAAGGGGCCGAAGTCTGCATATCTGGGGGTAAGGTTAGGGCGGCAAAAGCAGTAATTCCCATAGCTACAGGGGTTGTCACCACTCCAACCAAGGCACTTCGGCTCATTTGTTCAGCCACAAGATGTATGGCTGTAATACCCCAAGCTAAGAAGAATAGGGACTCATAAAGGTTGCTTAAGGGAAAATAGCCCCCTTCTAACCATCTAGCTCCCAATAGGGTGGCCATACAGAGATTAGCGATCGCTACCCCTGTGGTCCCTAGGGTGGGCAACCATGTCAAACGGGGAAAAGCTGCGCCTCCCCAATAGATGAGCATGGTTAGGAATAGAATCAGAAAGGAACTATTATCTAGAAAATTCTCTAGCGCAATTAAATCCATACAATATATTGTCTCTTACAGTTAATTTGTGACATCCTCATACCATCATCATAGCTTTAGAATTTGAACACACCCCATCTAAATCAAAGATTATAGATGGGGATTCACTTGCACCCAGAAGTTTTTAGACTTCTAAGTGTCCCTAAGCAAACTGGTGTCCGCAGTGTATTTGTAGAACTTTTGCTAACAAATACGCGCTTAGAAATACTTATCACCAATTAAGACAGAATACCAATACCTTGCCCCGATATTATATGAGGCGGACAAATCGGCATTATACTGTTTGCCATTTGGAAACCTACACAAAGAATAATTCTTTTTACTGCGTTTAACTTTCCCACTACCATCAAAAGCATAAGCACTGGTATATTTAGGGTTGACTGTTTGCACATCTCCCCCTAATTCTCTCCATCGGTTATTTAAAATCTCTACAATTTGTTGATGACACCATAAATGAAACTTCTGTCTCATTAAAGTGCCTTTTTTTCCGGCCTTAGCTTTCCATCCTGCTAAGTTTTCGATGACAATTACTTTAACATCATGAAGTTTAGCAAACTCAATTATTTCTCTAGACACTTTACGAGAGATTTCTAAATTGATATTACTTGACTTCCGATAAAGCCCTCGACAAAAGCCTTTAACAAACTTTTCTCCTGTCTCTTGGTGCGCGTTCCCTGGCTCCGTTCGACGGAGCGGGGTCGCACCGCTCTTTCTATGAGTCTGTTTTGACTTTTTAGTAATCATCATCTTACGTTTATTTCGACGGTCTATGTCTCTAGCCGGATTGATAAATTTC
>JAAUYJ010075617.1_pt1 | contig 17088 bp, 16 predicted proteins | sample 7278031 | NCBI WGS metagenome assembly JAAUYJ01 (sample SAMN14350222, study PRJNA611818) | marine sediment metagenome | isolation source: surface marine sediment (1.8m) | place: French Polynesia: Moorea | collected 2018-08 | reverse complement strand
TGACCACAGTGTAGGAGAGGGAGAGAAAGAGCGAAGAGGGAAACTCGACTTTTGATGGACAGCGCTCGCCGCACCTGCCGCATTCAGAAATCCCCCTTTTCATCTTAAAGAAAGGAGACATGAGAGGGGGGTGGAATATAGACTCAAAAGTCTTCAGCCTGTACCAGGCGGTATTAAAATCATATTCCAGGTTTTGCTTATGAAAGGTTTTATGTGTGTTTGTATGTATGTTACACATACAAAAGTGCAGAGAGGAAACTATACCAAGAGGGATGTGTGGGCGTCACCACCAGTCACCAGTCACCATGAGGGGAGATTTTTTTTGAAATTTTGATTTGAATTCGAACAATCTCTCTCTTTGAAAAGTAGCCCGTTCCAACTTCAAAGCATCCCCCATTTTCCCACAACTCGCAAATCTGACGTGAAAAGGCCAAAAAAAATTCCGTTGAATCCCAGTAGGATTTCCTTTTGTCTCCTGTCTTCCTGTCTTTTTCTCGTCAGGATTTGGAGATGAAAGGAGGGAAATATTCTCTTACACCACTGAAACCTTCAGTGGGCGTGTTCAGCAAAAGTCTTGGGGGGTTCTGTTTTCGTACTCTTCCCGAATGCAATCGAATAAATCATCTTTGCCCGAGTGAGGAGAATTTGGTTCCATGAATATATAGCTTCGTAGGACCAGTTTTCAGTTAGAAAGCTCCGCTCTCAAGGGAAGAAGAAAAGTTTCGCGGAGAGAACAATTGGAGGTTCAGTGACTCGGGCGTGTTTGTAGAGCAAGGCTTCCTGAGATTCGGACCTGCTCCTTCTCTAATTTGTACTGTACGTCTGTCTATATAATGTGTATAAAAGAGAGGTGTCTGTCTGTCTGCCTGTGTTGTTTGTCTGTTTGTTCGGATTTGGAGCCCAAACTACTGGATGGATTCCAACCTAATTTGGCATGGGCCACCGCCTGGGCCTTGGAAGTAACGTCAAAAAACTGTTTTGGGTTGACTCATTTTTGATTTTTGAGGGAAAATTTGAGTACTTTCAATGGGCCGAGCGGGGCGAGGCCAGTCAACGGGCTGGCCATCCAAGGGTTTATACACAAGGGCCGCGAAGCGGCCCGCACCCAGCCAGTCAAAGTATATTTATTTTAGAGTGAAAAAAAGAAAAAAAGCCTCGGCCTCTCGTCAATTTTCTGCGAAACGAGGCAGAGATACTTGCTGAACATATGCTCAAAGCAACTATCGTACAGTAGAGCACAGTTATAGCTAGGTCAAAAACTTTTTTGTTGACTTGCCGTAATACTTATTAGCCCTCCTCTCTCCATTGCAAAACACTTGAATGAGACCGGCATTATTTTGCAACTTTCTCTGCAATGAAATTCGCAATGTAGCGAATGCATAACGCCTTTGGCAGGGCCGCGGCATAGTTTCCCCACTTACGAAATGTGCACAGGGGGAAGGGGGAAAGGAAAGTCGGGCGCGGTCGGTCGGCGGGTTTAGGGGGGAAACAAGGTGCGGGAAAAACGCCAAGATTTGGGAGGGGAAGACGGGGGACATCGCATATGTGTGCAGCAGACTCCGCTGGGCTATACGTATTATACATACAGTGGGCAGTCCTTCGCCATTGTCCTCCAGAGTGAAAGGGAAGAAGAACAAAACCTTTTCGCATTCGTCCGCCAAAAAAATCAGGTATGTAAGCATATTCGGCATACTTTTTTGCACCACAGTTTCTTTCGTTCTGGCCTCACTCCGAGCGTTGAAGGTGGTGCATGGAGAGGGAAATCGCTAATTGCAAAGTCGATCAATGCCCGGTCGTCGTGGCGTCGCCCGGAAGCTTACTTTCTGCATTTTCGATCATCATGCCATGTCCCAGCTACGGCATGAAGTTGTACTTATTATTGCACGCTTCCTTCGCCCTCAATCGACGCCACAACCACAGTCCTTTCTCATTTTATGCCTAATGTAATTTACGACAGGCAGAATTGTCGCCGGCTAAATGAGTTTTTACCCTTCCGCCCCCGCCGCCCCTAGTTTTCATTCTTTTTTGTAGGCAAATATCAATCAAGTGCCGCTCGCCGCCGGCCTCTCCACGGTGACAGAGTCGAAACTTCGTCTCTGCTGCGGCACCCATTAATTTGCAAATTGATACCTCTCTACTAACTTCAAGCCCTACGCACAAAAACACAGCAGTCGTATACTTTGCTCCTCTCCGACAACACAGGTAGGATGCAGCCTAAGCAGTCTGGCGCGGCCCCCCGCGGCAGCCGCCGCCGCGCCGGTCCGACCCACGGCGCGGCCGCCGCCGTGTCCTTCTGCACCAACCTGACTGCCGCGGCCGTGACGGTGGCGGCGACGGTGGCACTGCTGGTGCTGATCGCCGACGCCTTCCTCCTGGCCAGGGGGCCGGCAAACGTGGCGGAGGAGTGCTTTGACAGCGAGGATCAAGACAGGTGAGGAACGATGAAAGGAAAACTTAGAACAAGACAGCACGTAAAATTAGAAAGACTCAAAACTATTGAGAATTTTGATACTCAGCAACAGGAAAGAAAAGAAGGGCATGATGACTTTGAAACGAATATAAACAACAAAATAGATCGATCACTGAGAAATCAATTAGGGAGGAAAAACCACAAGCATTTTTGCATTTGCGAAAAATATTAAACGTATCCTTTTTCATCCATCCAGATCTCCCTCGATCATGGCCTCCGTGCCCTGCCACTACCTCCGCCTTCGCCCGCTCCTCCCCTCCCGCTTCTTCCCCGAGGTGCCCGACGACGGAAGCATGGAGGACGCCGCCTGCTTCATCAAGGTCATGCTGCTGGCCGGGGCCATCGTCTCCTGTCACTACCTCCTCTCCTGTCTACTCCTCCTCTTTGGGGGAATCATGCGCGGCTGCCACACTCTCTTCGTGCCCTGGCTGGTGGCGCACGCCCTCATCCTAGTCATGCTGTCCATGTCGGCCGCAGCTGAGGTGAACGAGGAAGAAAAAAAAGTTCCTTTGCGGACGAATTTCTATTTTTTTCATATGTGTTTCAGGCCGGCGTGGTTGCTGGATCTTTCTACGTGTCCCCCGCCGGGTGGTTCCTTGCCGCCGCCACCCTTTTGGCCATCGTGGTGTGGGTGGGCGCTCTCGTCACTTGGCTCGAGGTCAAGAAGATGGGCGACGAGGGCGAGAGGCAAAACTACTACAGGAAGCTATGAATGTGTCGATCGCCGATGAAGAAGCAAAAAATACTGTACCGGTAATTTACGAGCACGCGTTAAAATACTGCCGAGCAAGGAGAAAAGCCACTCTATCTAAATCAGGCAAGGATATGAAAGACGTGTGACAAGTTTTATCTCTTCGAAAAAAAAATCAGGTCATCGGAGGCGTTCGCTCTTTTACATGTAGAGGCTGTGCTCAGGGTGCAAATAGAGCTCTATGCCGGGTATGGCGGCGGCCAGAAAGACTATCCCGAACACGACCGGTGGAAGCTTCATCATTACGGAGAGGGTCTCTGAGGCGCTGCCGACCTGATTGTAGATGGAGCTGAAGAAGAGGTAGCCGAGTCCGCCGCCAGAGCCAAGGAGGAGCAGGATTCCCGGCATGAGGTAGAGGTCCCTGTTCCTGCCCCCGGGCCCCTCTGTGGAGTAGTGCGACCACAGCTGATAGGTGACGGCGCTGACGGAGAGGCCCACCAGCGCGATCGCCACCACGGGGTAGATGTTCTCCGAGGAGGGCGCGGCGGATTCCAGCTGGGCGTCCAAGGAATCGGACATCTTGTCCCCGGCGCTCTCCAGCACGTCCCCGGCATCCTCCACGGCTTGCGACGCTTTGGCGGCAATGCCTGACATTGTATTTCTCTAACCGGAAAAGTTCACGGCCGAAGCAATTTTTCACAAAACTATTTAACGTCGATTCCCACTTTATACGACAAAATAATTAAACAATATTAACTCAGCTAAAAAAAATGAACGTTCCGCCACCTGGGACAATTCTTCTTGATGGTTCAGCTAGATAATTGAAATTTCACTCTTTTTTCTCATGCATGTCCCCGAAGATAATTGGCGATACGGCGTCTTCTAGCTTGGTGAATGGGTCGAACGGATATCCTAGTGCCGGCACCACCTTGAGGCCAACAAAGAGGGAGGCAAGGAAGATGTAGCACAGGTCGGTGGGGAAGGCCAGGTAGAGGACGGCTCCCAACAGGCACAGCTTGGTGGTGACGCTGGGCCGCATGCTCTCAATGCCGTCCATGGCCTACTTGCCGCGAGCCAGGCGGGCCACAGGCTTGACAATGCCTGTGCCGTTGCCCTTGAGCACGGCGACGGCCACGGCGCAGAGTGAGCTGTGCTTGAAGACGTGCTTGGAGTGCTTCAGCCCTGCCACGATCTTCTTCGGGTAGTAGAGCCCCTTGACAAGGCCAAGAGGCACCTTGGCGTACGTTTGGCCGACTACTTTTGCGAAGGCGTCGCTGGGGGCGTAAAAGGTGAGGTACCACAGGACGGTGGCGACAGCCAGTCTGGCGGGGTCACCCAGCAGGGAGGACAGCACTGGCTCGCCGCACAGGGGGGAGACGAGGAGACCGCCAGCGAAGCACGTCAACATCGAGGCTAGCCAGCACGCCTGTTTGGAAAGGAACAGATCCAATCACAGAATAGTCTATGGGTCCAATATACGTTATTGTTGTTGCTATATCAACTTTTCATACCAGAGGGTTCTTTCTGGAGAATGATTTGTATTCGTCACCCAGGTCCGCCCTCTCCGACTGGAGGCAGAAGATGTAGTGCACAGCGTCGAAAGCGAGGGGGAAGTCCTTGGGGAGGTCGTACAGGAAGTCCGCCACCGTCTCCATCTTGATCCTGACGACAAAACTGTACCACTGCGGAGAGTAAGTTGGGGGCAGGATTGAAGAAGAGAAAGGACATTTGGCCTCCGCTTTATGTAGCTAAGGGAGATCAAGGCTCTGGACTTGGACGGCCGCCAAGGTTCAGAATGTCCGCAACAACAAGGCAAGTAGGGGGAGACGGGCGGACGGAAACGAGCAACAGGATCACGATAACGCACTAGAAATATACTAGAATCAAGTGGTACGTACGCTCTGATCACAATTATTGTGAGTTTCTGCCAGTTATGTATTTCAATAACTGCGGGAAGAAGGCATCCCAGCGAGCGAGTGCTGTTTTCTTTTCTCGTAACGGTACAGTAGTTGTAACTCACAATCGAATTCGGTACAATTGCATGATTGACTCTTCATATTCGCACATATCTTCTTTTTATCGTGGAGTGGCAGCCTCCTCTCATGGTGTAGGGTTGTGCCGGGATTCATTATTAGTTATGCAGGATGTTTTTCATTTTTCATTCTTTCAGTGAGGGGAGGGAGGAGATGCGGGAACTGACAAAAGAAATTCATCAATATTATTTTTTTCTTCAACGGCGCGTTTAGCAATGGCAAAAAAAGATCCTTGGCCGCTGTCTTGGGAATAGAGGTGGAGAGGGGCCGGGATTGGGAAGGGGATAAAGAGGCAACCGTCATTCCCGTTATTATGCTATATCACACGTCGAAATGGTAGCAGTATTTACGGTAGTATATCGTATCGCATCGTCAGAATAAAATCCGCGTGTAGTAAAGTATCTTCTCTATGAAGTAACATAAAACAGACCCCTACCCCTTCAGTAGCATGAAAAAGGGGAGGGAGGAAAAAGAAACTATTCCAATACATACGTTGACTAGGACAGTCGAATAAAATGAGCAGCAAAGTGTGTTGTTTCCCTCGCAGGCGGGTGGACAAAATCCGCTAGCAATAAATCTAGTAGATAGACAATGAGGTGGTGGTAATCAAAGCGAACAAAAACGAGAGAGAATATCGGGTGTGCTATTTTCGCGCCGTTCAACTAATATTTTTTGGGTTTTAAAAAATCGGCGTTCTTCTTCATCTAGCGGAATCACATGACGTCTTTGATCGGCGGAGCAATGCCGGGTCTTGTTGCACAATTAGTGTGTTCCATCTGTCCCGTGCCGTCATCCCCGTTTTCCACCTTTCCAAGCTGACAATAGGTTGATCAATGTCTCTTGCTTTTCTAAATCTCGCTCATGCGACTAAACTTGTGGCAACTAGCTTAGATTCCTCTTTTTCATTTCGATCCAAGGGAGTATTGCAATTCCTTCCTACGTCTGGTGGTACCTCCTTATTCTTGCCGCCACCTCTCTGTCCCTTGGGTCATAGGCGGGCGGAGGGTGAGGGTGGGCGATGGCGGCTGCGGCGGCCTGGGAGGATCCGTCGCCCAAGTGGTGGTGGTGGTACCCGGCCGGGGAAGCGGCGGCCCCGCCCCCCGCCCCGCCCGAGTAGGCGTGGTGACCGTACATGTAGCTGGAGAGAGGACGGTAGCCAGCGGCGGCAGGGTTGGACGTGGCCACTACGGAGGCCTGTTGCTGTTGCTGCTGGGGGCCAGAGTACCTTCCCACGTAGGGAGGGTCGTATTCGCTAGCGGAGGTGCGGGACCTGGAGCGGGATCGGCTCGACAAGGCAGACTGCTGCTGCTGCTGTTGCTGTTGCTGCTGTTGCTGGATGGCGGCGGCAAAGTCCGACAAGGGTCTCCCGGTGGCCGCGGCCGCTCGGGAGGATAGTCCGGCGTAAGAAGGCGGCGGGGCATGGGGAACTGTGGCCGCTGCTGCCGCGGCCGCAGCCGCCGCAGCCGCTTCGTACTCGTAACTCCTCCTCCTCCATCCTCTCGGGCTTGTGGGCCCTCCTAAACCTTCCCCTCCGCCATGATGTTCTTGGCCCTGGACGCCGTACGCTCCTGCTCCAACTCCGCCGCGGAAGAACTCGCTCTTGGCTGCCGAATAGCGGGTCTGCTGAGGGTAGTTGTTGGCACTTGCAGCAGCTGCGGCGTGGTGTGAATGTTGGTAGATGTTGTCTGCATGCGACGCTGGCGGTGGGGGAACGTGTCCTCCCGGGTACATGTAGGCGCCGTAGCGCGGGTCCGTGGAGTACCTGCTCATAAGGAAGGAGGATGTTGCGGGGGCGGTGGAGGTGGGAGTCGCGGTGGTGGAATCCACCAGGCGGTGGTAGTCGAACTGAGAGGCGGCCGAGCCGGGAGGGTGGTGGTGCGCTGTCACCTGCTGCTGCTGCTGCTGCTGCTGCTGCTGCTGCAACTGCTGCTGTGACGTGGCTGGAGGAGGCGGCGTCTGCTGATGGTCTGAGATGGACGAGGAGTATCTCTCCACAGAGTCGTCCTTCCCCTGGTGCTGCTGATGGTGGTGGTGGCCGCGGGAGAACGGGGAGGAGCCGCTCCGGAGAGGCAAAGGGATTCGGCTGGCTGAAGTCCGGTTGGGAGGTCGTGGGGAAACGGAATGCTGCTTCTGTTGCTGTTCCTGCTGGTGCTGGTGCAGGTGGTGGTGGTTGTGATGGTGGTCCGCCTTCCTGTCTTCCCCCGACTGGGTGTCGAGGAGGCTCTCCTCGCTCCTGCTCCTGAACCTTGCTCCGTTGTTCCCTCCCCCGCCGGAGGAGTGAGCGCTGCCGGACTTATCATCCACCACGCTGTTGTCGCTCTGGCAAGAGGACCCCTCCGTCCCCCCCAGCTGGCGGAGGTGGCTCTTCTTCGCCCTCTTGCTGTTCCCTCCGGAAGATACAGGCGCTGCACCAGCCGTCGCGGCTGAGGAACTCTTTTTGGAAACTAGCGCCTGGAAGGCGGAGGAGAGGTCCTCCAGGCTGATTCTCCTTACGACGGCGGCCGCAGCGGCGGTGGCAGAGGACACTGCGCTGGAGCCGCCGCTGGGCATGCCTTTATTGCCAGTGGTCGCTGCTTCGTCCCTCTCCTTTTCCCGCCTGTCTCTGCTCCTCTCGCTGCCGGATCTGTGGTGTTGGTGATGCTGCTGCTGGTGCTGCTGGTGCTGTTGTCGCCTCATCCTGTCCGATCCGGACCTGGAAGAATCCCCGCTGCTCTCCCCGCTTGTCCTGGCTGCAACCGCTTCGCCCCTCCTCTCAGATCTCCCCGAGAAACGCTTCAAGCCAGGAATCGAGTCAATGGTTCTACCCACGCCCTGCTGGCTGGTGGAAACAGCGTCGTAGTACACAGATCTCTCGTTGGGGCTCCTGGAGGGACTCTTCTCGGTGCCAGCACCAGCTCCCTCGTGGACCAAACTGCTCTCTTTGCTTTTGCTCCGAGGCGGGGGAACGGGGGGAACGTCTTCGTCCTCCTCCTCTTCCTCCTCCTCCTCTTCTCCCTCCTCCTCCTCAACTTCCTCCTCTTCGCCCTCTTCCTCTTCCCCCCTACTCTCCTGGGGCTTCTGAGTCACCTGGAAGGAAAACCTGCCTGTGACCCCCTGCGCGCCGGCCTCACCCTCCTCTTCCTCTTCGTCTTCGATGTACTCAATATCCCTGGCCGGGCTTGCCTTTGTGGCGGCTCCCGAGGTCCGGAAGTGGTCGCTCGAGAAGGAGTTAGGCAGCCGCGCCGGCATGCTCACCTTGCGGTACGGAACTCCGCCCGCTCCAACAGCCCGGTGCCCCATGTGGTGATGGTGGTAGCCCTTCTCCACCGCCGGGAGGCTGTCCTTTGCGGCGGCCGACCCGTTGTCTTCTCCGTCGTCGTCGCAGATGTGCGGGTTCGACCTTGCCCTGTGGATGCTCCTGTCTACGCTGTCCGCCGCCCGACCGCCCTTCTCCAGGTTGAGGTAGTTGACCTCGTAGTCCTCGTTGTCGAATCCGGGGGGAGCGTCTTTCAAGATGGTCGTGTACTGGCAGACGGCGGCAACGTACTCGGGGGTTGAGCGTTGTTGGACCTTGGCAACGGCGGCTCCTGGAGCATTGGCTCGGCCTCCCTGACCACTATTTTTTTCGTCTTCGTCCTCTCTTTCTCCCTCCTCTTCGTCCTCCTCGTCCTCTTCTTCTTCCTCCTCCTCCCCGTCCGCAGACTTCTCACTTGCGCTTCCGCCTGGAAGCTTTGGCTCCTGCAGCAAAGGGGACTTAGCCAGGGGCTGGTTGTTGTGCCTGTTGCCAAAAGCGGGGTGGGGATGGTGGTGGTGGTGGTGCATCAGGGGCTGGAGCCCTCCTCCCCCGCCTGAGGCGCCCATGCCACTGGATACAGAGGTGGAGTGCTGGAGGGGGTTGCGGGGGAAGACGAACGGGGAGCGGGGTTTGGAGGACGGGGATCCCTTGCCGGGAGGAAGGCCGGCGGCGGCGGCGGGTGGAGGAGGAGGTGCGAACTGAGGCGGGGGCGGGGGAGTGAAGCCCATGGTGGTGGTAGGGGAGGAAGCGGCGGCCGCGGCGGCCCCAGTGCCGGAGTTCAACACTGGAGCCGTAGCCGGAGCGGCATGTGACGGCGGGGACGGGACAACCACTGCGGCGGAAGTCGCGGACGACGATCCTACGGCAGCAGCTGCCACTGCCTGATTTGCCGTACCTTTGGCGTTGTTGCTGCAAGCCGCGGCTGCTGTTGCTGCTGCTACTGCTCCGGAGACGACCGCTGTCCGCGGCATGGACGGCGCTGAAGCCGAGTGTTGCAGGGGCACGAAATCTGCCGGCGGTGGCGGCGGTGCCAACTGGGGAGGCGGCGGTATTGATGCCGCCGAGGCGGCGGCGGCGGTCGAGGCTACTGCGGAGGCCGGCCCCCGGTTGTGGCTACTACTGTGCTGCTCTGGACTACTGCTCGTGGCGATACCTTTGGATGGCATATTCGGTTGCTGAGACGACGGCGAGGCGTCCTTGGCAGCTCCAGCCCTTGACCCGCTCCCGTCCCTGTCGCGGCCGAGGTTGAGCTTGGCCGGGAGCGCCTTGGAAGGGGTCGGCTTGGCGGAGACGGAAGATTTCTTCGCCTGTTCCTTTAGTTGTTGTTGCTGCTCCTCTTGGTCTTGCTGTGTCGGCGGTGGCTGCTTGTGCTCCGGGCTCTGGAGCTGCTCCCCCTTCATCTCCGTCTCGTTCTCGCTGCCCTCGCCCTCTGAGTCGTCAAACTGTGACTTCCACCTCGAGTGCAAGGTGAGTCCGGCGTTGCCGCCGTGGGTGTAAGCCGCCGACACGTTGTCGTCGTCCATCATGGCCATCTGGGGGAAAGAAATAATCCATTGTACTTTTTCTACAACTCTACAGCAATGCGAATGTAACATCTACCGCGTGCACACAAAAAAATCAAACTATGAACTCAAGCAACAATGTGACGATATAATCGGCAGTACGTACCTGTGTGACGGAGTTGTCTCCTGTGGTGCCACCGCAGCTTATGCCACCCCCTCCACTACTGCTGAGAACGTACTTTGTCTTGAACGAGCACCTGCTGTTGGCCATGTGCATCCTCCGCCGCCGCTCTAGCGTCCCCTTGACGTTGAAGGAGAGCGGCTGGCTGCTCTCCTGTCCGCCGGCCTCAGACTGGCCCCACACTTCCCTCCCTCCTCCTCCGATCCGGGGAGAGGGCGACGGAGGCTCCTGGTCTCCTTCCGTCTTGGCGACGTCCAGAGCAAAGACGCCAGAGTCGCGGTGGGTCCGCTTGGAGTCAGCATCTGCCCCAGTGAGCACGGCGGCCATCACGGCGTCGCCCTCCCGGTCCAGGGCGGGCTGTTGTTGTCCAGCAGCAGAGGCACACTTTTCTCCCTTGGACGGCTCCTTGCCGTCCGCCTCTCTTGCTGCTGCCCCGGAGGCGGCGTTGGCGTTAAAGTTCTTGTCCACCTCTTTGGTCTTTCCAGCGCCGGCGGCTGCCAGGAACGCTGGCGGTGTAGAGGAGTCACCAAGTCCATTGTGGTGCTCGGAGGTGGTGGTCCTCAGTCTTCCGCCGAACCGCTTTACGTCCATCTCCGTGATCCGCAGCTCCTTCCGGTTGTCCGGTTCCATGTTCTCCTGATTGTCCACCGTCATGTTTTCGCGATTGTCTCCTCCCGCCGCGCCGGTGGCCGCCACGGCGCCGGTGGTGGCCGCAGAGGTGGGAGCTCCAGCCGTCAAGATGGCGGCGGCCGCTAGTTGCGCTGGGTTCCGGCTGGCCAGGGCTCCGGGTTGCACGGCGGTGGCGGCTTGAGCCGCGTTGCCTGCGGCTGCCGCCGCAGCTGCGGCGTTCTCCGCTCCTGGCGTCGACGACCCTCCCGCTACTGTGCTCGTGGCGTTCTTCTCCCAGTCGAATGGGTCGTTCTCCCGCACCCCTCTTCGCTTCATCGTCCGCTCGAAAAGTCCTAGCAGCATGGCGTAGTCCGGCTTGTCCGCGTACTCCAGTCCCTGCAGGTGTTCGAGGAACTGCCGGAAGTCAGAGGGCAGGTGCTTGAGGAGGAGCCGGTGGTCGTACTTCTCCTTCATCAGTCCGACCTGCTCCTTGTCCTTGATCTTCCGCCAGGGAAGCTGGCCGTTGGCAAACTCCACCATCATGTAGAAGAGGGACCACAAATCGTCATGTCGACCTAGACAAATTAGAACGATTTCGGAACGTGAAGTGAACAAATAAAGACGATAATATACATGTTAATTTCAAAGTTAAAGCAGGCCACAAGAAAACAAATTCAACCAGGCCGACAGACAGCTTTCCCCGCATCGAATTTGAAAGGGCAGGACAGACGTAAGAGATGTGACCGGGAGGGAGGCTCCTTAACCCATTTCCGAACCGAGGAGAAATCTTTCCAGAAAATTGGATAGATATGTCCTGGGGACCTGTCAATCCTGCGGACACCTCTTTTCCTTTTCTGAAAGCGGCAACCCGACACCTTGGCTTCTTCCGCCCTTCCGTCGTCGGCGCCGCCTAGCCCCAATCTTGGTCAGGGTCGATTCATTCATCAACGTGGATGTGTGTGGGGGGAGGGGAGCCAGGCTGCATTAGGCCTTTCCTTCCCCCTACGACTGCAGCATCGGCCTATAGGCCAGGTCGCGGAAGGAAGCGAGAGGCGGCGGGGGAGGACCTGGACTAATCGTTCACGATTTACACGGCGGGGAGAACTTTCCAGGGACACATCCGAAAGAGGGGAGGGGAAACTCATTGAAGGAAAGATCGAGGGGAAAGTTCGACTTTTGTCGGTCGGTCGTCGGGATGAACGAACCCACTGACGGACGGACCGTCGGACTATCCATCTCGGGTGGTCAGGAGGAGGAGGAAGAATTTGTCCCTCTTTTCGGCGTTTACATTTGCACTCGGCCGAAATGCCGCGCGACCTTGGCCGGAGGAGGAGGAGGAGACTCACCCCTCCTTCCCTTCCTCGCGACACGGAAAATAAAGAGACGCGGAGGAAGGCGGAGGCCGGAGGGGACAATTGGGAGGAAGGAGGCAGGCATCCTTGGCCCCCCATGGGAGGTGAATGCATTCCCGACCCAGAAGGTGGGGGGAGAATGTGGGGACAGATTGTAATCAATGGCCTGCTGAGAAGAAGGGAGAGTTAGGCTGGTTTGTGTTTTCAGCTTACCCATCTCCTTGTTCTTGTGCGCGTTGATGGAGGCGTATCTGACGGTGCCCCTGAACCCGGCGGCTCCTCTCGGCGGCCTCACCTCCCCCTGCGCGTTGGTGTACTGCCGCGCCAGGCCAAAGTCCAGCATGTAGATGTACCGCATGGTCTGGGCGGTGCGGCCCACCGCGAAGTTGGAGGGCTTGACGTCTCTGTGCAGGAAGCCCACGTCGTGGATGGACTCTATGCCCTTGAGGATCTGGTAGCCCAGGCGCAAGGTGGTGCTGAGGGAGAAGGATCCCCTGGGCTGAGCGCGCCGCAGCTCGGCCAGGTTCTTCCCCTGCAGCTGCATGACCACGTAGTTGAACCTGTCGTTCCTGCCGCAGCCGATGAACCTGCAGACGTGCTCCCGCCCCTGCAGTTTCTTGAGCACGGCCACCTCCATCTTGAGCACCTGCTTGGGCTGCTTGGCGGACTCCAGTTTGAGCGCCACCTGCTCCTTGGTGACCAGGTCCACGCCCTCGTAGATCTCCCCGAACCCGCCCCCGCCGATCTTCTTGGACACCTTCCATCGCTCCTTGACGATGTGGCCAGGCTGGAGGAGGTCCTCCGCCGCCGACGACGAGGAAGGCGCGGCCATGATCCAGGCGGGGGGAGACCAGGGGCACTCACACAGACAAAGCGCCTAACACCACGTCCTGGTAGTCCTCCTCATGCTCCGGGGACGACGCTCCTGACCGACAGGTGCACAACAGGTGTCGATAGCAGGTGTGCGTCCGCTGTCCTGTCGTCCGGCCTTTTCCCCTCTTTTTCCCGTTTCGCTTCTCTCCTTTTCTGAAATGCAAAAACAAGATCGGGTCAACTTTTGAGTTTTGAGTCGCGGCGAGATTCTCCTTCTGGAGAACGAACAAACAAGAAAGAGAAAACCTTTTTTCGACCGTCCTTAGATCGCAGCAAAACAGGCTACAATAGAGGCCCCGAAAAGAGAAAGCACAAAGGGAAGAACAAGACCAATGTCTCAAGGGAGAATTAGTCAAATGCTCCCTCCCCAAGCTTTGACACCGACGTCTGGAGATTTTCAGCGCGGAGGAGCCACCAGGATCAGGATAGTTGGTCCACACAATAAGATATCCTCCGCCGTCCAACTCCAAGACAGTTTTGTCCCCTTTCCTTCCCACTACGGTCCTTGTCCGGACCTTGTCAGGTTCAAGGAAAGTAAGGAAGGGACAGAGGAGGTCCGCTAAGGGCACGACTACTACAATCGCTAAGGGGAGCAAAGAGAGAAAAGTTTTCCTAAGGAGACTCCCGCAGTCAGTCCCAAGTCCACCTCCCTCTCTTCCTGCTTCGGTGCTCCCACTTCCATTTGGTTCCCCCCTTTGCGTATAGCGGAAAAAGAGAGTAAAAAGGAAGGGGAGGAAAAGTCTTTTGAGACCTATTTTGGTCCTTGGAGGAGAGGAAGGGCAAAGGAGTAAGGAGCCTTTCTTCAGACTCCCTTCTTCCTTTCTCCTCTGAAGGCTCCAAAACCGCGGACGAAAAATAGACGGATGGAGGGATGAAGGAAGAATCACGACAGATAAGGAGAGAAGAGAAGGAAAGAGCTTCCTACAAGGTTAAATTTGTCGATATCCTTCTTCTAGTCATGGAAGGGGAGAAGGAGAGGCTCCCTGCGTCGAAAACTCTCACTCTTTCAGTCTTTCTCTCTATATAGCTACAGTGCGGGGGGGAAAGGGAAAAAAATGTTTCCAAGAAGAGATAGGAAACCCCGCGCCAGAAAAGGAGGAAAGATATTATCTTCTCTTGACTGTCCTTGCTCTTGTCAGTAGTGCCGTGACCTCTGCTGTGTGGTAGTTCCTCGTACTACTACAAGAAAAGAAGGAGGGAGGGGAAAAGTAACTATCCGGGTGCGACATGCTCTTTCCCCTCCGTCCCTTCAAGTTTAATTGCGAGGAATGAGATTGGACAGGTGTTGGACACCCGCTTTTCTCCCATTGCTCCACTGCCTAGTCAATTGCTAGAAAAAGAGGTGTACTAGCGAGGCGGGCGACGCGAGGAGGTGATATTGGGGTAAATGGGGGCCTGTCGGCCGGAATTCTGCTTGCCCGTGTGTGCGTAATAGATCCGGGGGGGGGAATTGTGGATCTGCGCAGGATATTTGGAAGAAGCGGAGCCTGCGACTATCAAACCCCCCATTTCCAAGAATTGAAACGAGAAAAAACGGCGCACTCAGCTCGGAGGGAAAAGGCGACCTGACTTCTTTCGAGAGGGTCTGGGTAGTATGCATTACATTTCGTGGGGAGGGGGAGAAAGGGGGAGGGAGGGGGTAGAGGAATTGAAGTGACTTCTCTCCGCCTAGGAAAGAGACAGCCTCCTCCTCCGTCCGCCTCTCATGTCATCGGTCCACTTGGCAGCCGCGCGGCGGGCGGCGGGCGGCGGCGGGTCGAGCCGCGGTGATGGGCCTGCCCGCCGCCACCGGGGCCGAAATGGGTGAGGCAATGAGTGGGGTCTCAGAGTCGAGTTGAGTTAGAAAAGGGGGGAGAAGGAGCATTGTCCACGGGGTAAGAAGGAGGAGGCAACAACATCAACAGGGTGGGGGAACGAAAAAAGTAGCAGATGGGGAACTGTAGGGCGAGTAGGGGAGCCGAGTGTAGCAAGCACATTGTACTGTAGAGAAAATGAGGCAGGAGGAGTTAGAGGGAGGAGCGCAAGGAAAAGCAGGGAAAAAGAGAGTTCTCTCTCTTTCTCTCGGAGAAATTCAACCCAAGCCCCGTTTCCTCCATTTTCCCTTGCTTCTTTTTCGTTCGCGTGTGCCTTTCTTGCTTGAGTTTTGGGCCGCGGCCTCCCTCCCCCTAATGCATTCCGGGTTTTGTTTGCCAGGAGAGAAGAGGAGAAATAATCCCATTTCGCGGAGGAGGAGAAGTGAGGGGGGACGGAGGAAAGGGCGAAATGGGGGGAGGAGGGGAAGGCGGATATTTGGGAAATCAGGAAATCGCCGAGAAGCAAAAAGTCGTCGGCAGCGGTCGCGGTCGTTCACGGTGGGCAGCAGAAATTGAAATGTGGAGAATCAAAACAGCCTCGATCCGGCGACCGCCCCTCCCCGCCTGCACGACTGCTGTATGTATGTACAGGACTGCCTCGAAGATTCTTCCCGCCCGTCAAAAAAAAGAACGAAACGAAATCGCTTCGTTATGAAACGTTCCCATCTCCAACCCCGCTCGTTTCCTAAATTTTCCAGGAAGCAGGCCTCCATTCAAAATGAGGATGGAGGAGGAGGAAGTTAAGGAAATTCGAGGAGGGGCATAATTGGCTGGTGCAAAAGTGATTTGAGCGGCGAGAATAGTTTGCAATGAGCCCGCACAGTTGCACTTTAAGGAATGTGTTTCGTAGTCAGCCTGTACAACTGTGATGTGTGGCTTTCTCCGTTACAGTCTCTACGTGAAACCATACGTACGTCGATAAGTGCAAGAGGTCGCAGCTGACTGACATTGCAGCTGCGGTCGATAAATGTTCCTCCTCCCATTCCTCACGGAATCATACTGCATTGTCCCATGCAATGTTTTGACCAAGCTATTGAAGCATTTGCACACCATTAAAATTAGCTGAAACTCACCAGTTGGCAGAACCCAACAGCAATGTTGGCCAGGTATGACGAGTGTACGTAGTACCGCCGCCTCAGCCGGGTCGAGAAATGAATGGGTGTGGGTCTGAAGGAGGGGGGGGAGTTGTTCGTCGTTGTCTCCAATAGGCGACAAAAGATCGTCCCGATTGAGCGGGCTGGCACCACACCAGCAGCACCAGCAGCACCTGCCACTACAGCTACTACCACTACGGCGGAGACGGCGTCGGCGATTCCCGTCAATCGCCGCCCTCGATTCACACGAGTAAGGTTTTTCCGCTGAGGAGACTGAATGGAAAATCGGCGGCGGGGCCTCGCCTCACTACTCCTCTTTTTTCTTTAGTTTTTCTTCCCCTTTTACCCTCCTCCCCCGTCCGTCGTCCTCTGTCCCCGTCTTGTTGTGAGGTTTTGCAGCTCGAAAGTTTGTGGGGGGAGAGGGAAGGAAGGAGGGCGAGAGGTCTTCGTTTGCAGCAAAGAGTGTTTCTTCCTCCTCCTCCTCCTCTCGTCCTTCTCCTCCCTTTCTACTGCGGGTTGGACTGAGACTGCCGCCGCCGCCGACACTCAGAAAGGGAGAGAAAAGGGCGATCCTCCTCCTCCGCTCCCTCCCTGAACAGGCGCTGACTGTACACGGGGATCGAAGGCGGCGGCTCCTCTTCCTCCTCCTGTTCTTCGCGAAGTACCCCGTCTTGTTCTTCTTCTTCTTGCTGCTGTCGCTGCGGCCTCTGCCACTGAGCACAAGGCCGAGGAGGAGGAGGAGGAGGAGGACGGAGGGAGGAGTTGGGAGTGGCTGCACACTCGCATGGGACGGCAGAGAAAGCAAGGGAAGGAGGAGGACGAGCTTTCTTTTTACTTGGTATATAGGGAGGAAGAGAAAGCCGGGAGGTGGAGGCGCGGGAATTGTGACGGGTCCGAAACGGAGGAGGAGGAAGAAGAAGAGGAGAAAAAAGTGGCGAAATCAACGACAACAATGCAAATTGGAGAGAGGAAAAGAGCCAAGCGAAATGAAGATTTCTTGCAGCATTTCGCATTTCCTTTCCACACGGCAATGAGGAAAATAGTCAAGAACGCTTTGGTGTTTGCCACAACGACACAATCGAGAAAGATACAGTTCCTTTACATTTTTCCTTTTCCATTTTTTTGGCTGCAACCGTGGTTGGCCTCAACCTCGAAC
>JAAUYJ010163070.1_pt1 | contig 17101 bp, 13 predicted proteins | sample 7278031 | NCBI WGS metagenome assembly JAAUYJ01 (sample SAMN14350222, study PRJNA611818) | marine sediment metagenome | isolation source: surface marine sediment (1.8m) | place: French Polynesia: Moorea | collected 2018-08 | reverse complement strand
TCCGTTTGAGTCAAACAGTTTGATGGTCGCATTGCCCATCATCATACCCGTTTCATCTAACAGGTCTATCCAGTCTGTAAAACGGACTAGCTCCCCAATATCTAGGTCAAATTTGAACAGGTCTACATCTAATTCTTGTAGGATATTGGTGTTATCTCCTATTTCTCCATTGAAGGTGTAGATTCCTGAGTTGGTTAGGGTTAGTCCGGTGTCGGTGGCTTCAGTTAAGATATCGTTGGTTTCATCCCCAGTTCGAGACCCTGTAGTTTCAATAGTTAAGTCATAGCTGCCAGTTGCATAAGCATAACCCATGCCTTCTGTGTATAGGTCATAACCACTATTGCCACTACCACTAATACCAACGTAGAAAGTTCCTGTGGTTTCAGCTACATAGATATTGTAGTTGGGGTCGTTGGGGTCGGTATTAATCAAGGAGCTATCAACTTCTATTCCTGTAGTATCAAACAGTCGAATCTCAGCATTATCGTAGATAGGATTACCGTCTTCATCCAATAGCTCTATATTTGCTGGTAAACGAACTGTCTCTCCTTCATCCAAGTCAAACTTAAATAAATCTACATCTGCCTCTGGTAGAATATTTGTGTTATCGCCAATTTTACCAGAATATGTGTAGGTACCTGGGTTTGTTAGAGTGAGTCCGGTGTGAGTCGCTCGTATTAAAGTATCGTTTGATTCTTTATATATCGAACTTACATCGTCACCCCCAAGTCCTGAGAACGGGTAACTTTCAATAGTCCGTTGGATTACACCAGCACGGTTAAATATTCCTATTCGAGGAGGAACTAAACTGTAATTGTTTACATAAATCTCGTTATCAACAACAGCAAGCTCATTAGTAAAAGGAGGAATATCATCAGTGAAAGAATTAGTAATTAAACCTGTTGTCGGATTTATTTCTAAAATTTCTCCTGAATATCCACCGTCAGTTGCAGTTGCTAGTAAGGCATTAGGTCCTGTAATTCCTGCTAGTCCTCCATCTAATGACAGAGAGAAGTTATTATTAACTCCATCAATATCTAAGTTATTGGTAATTTCATCTCTGACAGGATCGAACTCCAGAATATCCCTGTTCCCAGAGTCTAATAAATAAACCTTTCCTTTCAGAACTGCTAAACCATCAAAGTTACCTGTTTCAAAGATGGGGTCACTATCCGTGACTGCTCCTGTATCTGGGTCTATTTCCCATACTTCGGTACTAAAAGTGCTGTTATTGTACCCAACCAAGAATAAACTGTCACCATCAAAAGCTAAACCTTGACTTCCTGATGATAATGTTTCGGGGGCTGAGAAACTATTAATTTCTGTTCCTGTTTCTGGGTTTATCTCAACTATTTCATCAGAACCGTCAGCTTTGAAAGCAAACAAGCGGTTATCGCCCTCAATTTTACCCATTTCGCGACCAATAGTTTCGATAGTTAAGCTGTAGCTACCTGCCTCATAACCATAACTACTGCCTTCTGTGTATGGGTCATAAATAGTTCTACTGCTAATGCCAAGGTAGAAAGTGCCTGCCTGGTTAGCTTGGTAAAGTTCGTAGCCGCCAACATCGGTAAGTAAGTCCAGAGTCGTGGGAAATGGCTGTCCTGTTTCATCAAAGAGTTTTACTACTGCGTATGTAGAATTACGATATTCATCTACTAATAATTCTATCATTTCAGGTATACGAACTTTTTCTCCCAGCCCTAAGTCAAATTTAAAGAAATCTACATCATTTCCTGGCAGAACATTAGTATTGTCACCAATTTCTCCGAAATAACTGAAAGTCCCATGATTTCTCTGGGTTAATCCTGTGTGGGTCGCTCGTTGTATAGTATCGTTGGGTTCTTCGTAGGCATCATCACTCACTAATGCCAAACCACCACCTTCTAAAATTCCAGTATCGCTAATACTTGTAGCTTCTGCCGTTGATACATCTATCTCATAAAGTAAGGTATCCCCAGACCTTTTAGCATACAATACATTTTTTTCAGCATCAAAAGCTAATCCTGCATCTTGCCATGATGAGATTCCAGTATCTCCAATAACAGACCATTGATAAGTATTGGGGTCGTAAAAAATCAAATTTTGGCTTTCACCTAAACCATATACTCCACCATTACCAAAGGCTAATCCTGACAAAAATACATTAGGCGTATCTAATGGTTGTGAAATAATACCTGTACTTTGATTGACAGTATAAAAACTTCCACCATCCGTTCCATAAAGAATATTGTTAGTAGGGTCGTATGCTAGTCCATCATAATAGAAAGAGTTATAGTCATCATTAATTCGATTAACAACGCTACCATCAGCATTGATTTTGAATAAATCGTCATCGCCACCATAGAGGAAACTTGAGGAGTCGCTGGGAGCTAGACCACGGAATCTTGGAAAATTACCGTTAGCAGTAACAGGAGTAGGATTACCTGTCTTTGTATCCAGAATATACAAACGTTCAGTGCTGAAAGTAGTATCTTGACTAAAGTACAATTTACTTTGAGTTCCTCCCATCTGACGACTAATAGTTTCAATAGTCAAGTCATATTTTCCTGGAGTTCCAGTAAAACCGCTCCCTTCTATACTGGGGTCATAACTACTGTTACCTTGACCGCTAATACCAACATAGAAAGTACCTGCTTGGTCAACTTCGTAAATAACGTAGCCAGGATCGGAATAAGGATCGGAATAATAGCTGAAGAATGAGAGTGGATTTCCTGTAGAATCAAAGACTTGTACTTCTGCATCTACATTAGTATCATTGTCATTTTCATCTAACAGGTCTATAAATTCTGGTAAACGGAGGCGATCGCCTATTCCTAAATCAACCTTAAATAAATCGACATCTTTTTCAGGGTCAACGTTAGGGTTATCGCCAATTTCACCAGGATAACTAAAAGTACCATCATTGTGAATAGTTAGTCCAGTGTAAATAGCTCGTGATAGAGTATCATTAGATTCTTGTGTCATTGTGAAAATTCCTCCAATCTTTAAAATATTTGTCTAGAACTATTTAATAGTTAATCCGTTTGGTTTAAGCTTTCTTTTAGGTTAACTTTTTTCTAACTAAAGTAGCAAGCTTTTATTATAAAAAAATCAGGATTAGGGTTAAATTATCACCGTAAATTTACTGATACTTATCTTGAATAAACAATCAAGAATTAGAGATTACTTAAGTATATTTTTGGGACTCAATAAATATACTGAAAAACCAAAATAATATCTATAAATTAAGAACATCATTAAGTAGGTAGATATAAATAAACCTAACTATTTAAAAAAATAGAGCATCAGCAAAAACCATTGAGATTGCTTCCTTCCACTCCGTTCCAGTCGCAATGAAGGAGTGAAATTTAATTATGCCAAGCTACTTAATATTTGCAGATTAATTATTTATCTTGACTTTATGGGCGATATGTTATAGCGTACAGGACTTACGCAAAATATGAAAATATACACCATCTGTAGGGGCGAATGGCCATTTCGCTGCGCGACATGAAACGCCCCTACTAGACAGCGATCCGACCCAGCGACGACGCTAGCTCGCTTGCGGAACGCGCACCAAGAGATGGTTGTTCTGCGTAAGTCCTGTTGTAGTCGAAATAATGAGGAGACGATGATGGAGAAACGAACATTAGGCACATCTGAAATTAAAATTACCCCAATTATTATGGGGACATGGCAAGCGGGAAAAAAGATGTGGGCAGATATTGAAGATTCTGAGGTGATTAAAGGAATTAGAGCGGCTTTTGATGCAGGTATTACTACTGTTGATACTGCTGAAGTTTATGGAAATGGTTACTCAGAAAGAATCGTGGCTCAAGCATTAGGAGATGTTCGAGAACAAGTGGTTTTAGCAACTAAAGTTTTTGCTAATCATCTCAAATATGACCAAGTAATAGAAGCTTGCGATCGCTCTCTGAAAAATCTCAATACTGATTATATTGACCTCTATCAAATTCATTGGCCTTCTGGTTCTTTTAAGAGTGAAATTGTACCAATTGAAGAAACAATGAATGCTCTAAATAAACTGAAAGAACAGGGTAAAATTAGAGCGATTGGTGTTTCTAATTTCTCTAGTGAACAAATAGCAGAAGCTTCTCAATATGGTAAAATTGATAGTTTACAACCACCCTATTCTTTATTCTGGCGAAAAATAGAAAAAGCAGAAATGCCTTACTGTGTTGAAAACAAGATTTCTATTATTGCTTATTCTTCTTTAGCACAGGGTTTATTAACAGGTAAATTCGGACCAGACCATAAATTTGCTGAAGGGGATCATCGCTCTAAAAATAGATTATTTTATATTAAAGAAAACTACGAACGAGTGCAAACAGCGTTAGAAAAACTGCGCCCTATTGCTGAAACTAAGCAATGCAGTTTAGCTCAACTAGCGATCGCTTGGTTAATTGCTCAACCGCAAACGAATGCCATCGTTGGTGCCCGAAATGCAGAACAAGCGACTGCTAATGCTAAAGCTACAGATGTTAAATTATCTGAGTCTGAACTAGCAGAAATTGATGCGATCGGGCGGATAGTCACAGACCCTTTAGACGATCGCTTTGTTATGTGGGATTTTTAATCACAGGACTTACGCATAACCGCCATATCTAGGGCGATTGGCCAATCGCCCCTACAGATTGTCTATCATTGGATATTTTTCGTAAGTCCTGAATCAGATAAAATTCTCTCTAGCTTCCCTAGTGTTCGCGCAGATTATCCTGCGGAAAAACCCAACACCCGTAAGGTTTTGTTGGGTTTTTCCGTTGGAAATGCTTTCCTTTCCTACGGAATGCTACGAAACGCAATGCTCCGCAAACGCAAACATTCTTCAACCCAACCTACGCTGATTGCACTTTTAAAGAATTGTCAGTCTACTACAACATTTATATTAATTTATCTTCCGGAAATAAATAGTAATTTACGCATTTTATCTTAATTATCTCTGGTGATTTTTTATTTATTTAATTTAAGCTTAAATTTTATTAATGTATAAATTAAATATTTTTTAATCATTTAAAATTATTTTTTCGTCATTTTTAGAATATATAAAAATATTAAAATACTGATATTATCAGTAGATAGACATAGATAAAATCTCAGTAAAATAGCCGATGTATTAAAACTGTCATTGCAACTACAACAGTATAATCATACACTCAAGGTGAGTTTAAATAGGACGATTTAAACAAGATTGCTACTAGAACTAATGTAAACAATGCACTCGGCGCACCTGAAGCTGATGCCAATGATAATTTTTTATCCTTGGGTTTTGGAGGAGAAGTTGTATTTAGTTTTGCTGAGATGTTCTCTAAGGAGGTAACAGTTTTTGAGACTACTTTAGGAAACTATAGTTTTCAAAGTGACGATGACGAACAAGTCGAAGTATTTGTAGGTAATGATTTAAACAATTGGTTGAGTATTGGTGAGATTCAGAATATTGGTGATGAAACTTCTTCAGGGGGAGCAACTCTAGATATTGGTAACAACAATCTGTATCAATATGTGAGATTAGTTGATTTGTCTGAAGTTGTAGATGATGGTGATGGTTTTGATATTAATGCTATAGCTGTAAACACAGCAATGGAATCTGTTCCTGAACCCACTAGCACATTAGGTTTATTAACTGTTGGTATATTAGGAGCAGGTTCACTTCTCAAGCGTAAACAACAATAGAATTTTCTTTTTCCAGCTATTTCCATAAACTCTAATGCTCGTCTTCCAATATAATTAGGGAGGCGGGTTTTTCTAGGAAAAATTACCATAAATTCAAAATTACCCGTAATTAACTTTGATACCCCTGTATGTGAAAATAGTGGGTATGACTCACCTAACCCGAGTATAATGATTAATGGGTAATGGCTAAATATCAAAATCAAAATCAAAATAAATATTCAAAATTACTACAATTCTGTGCAGTGGGATTACTAATAGGAATTTCCCAAAGCTGTGGCACTACTAACACTGCCAACTTTAAACAAAATCAACAACCAGATAATAATTCCCAGTTAACTAGTACCACATCAAGCCCACTATTGACAAAATCACCCCAAGCTAATACCGACAATACTACTGTCAACTTAGCCGAATCTTTCAACAATTCAACAGTAACGACAATCAATGAATTGTTGACCCAACTACCCCCTAATAATAGAGAAAGACTCACCAGACGATGGGAACAACTACGCAACTTTGCTGAATCACGAGGTTTTCAAGTCGGTCCCAGTTCAGCTCTAGGGCGCAGTATCGACCAACTAGCAGGAACTAAAATTCCAGAAAACTTAGCAGAACTGGCAAAAGAGCAAAATTTCCGGGCACGGCAAATTCTTGAAAGTTTAGAACAGAGTCCCGGTCAAAGATTTTCTGTTTGCGCTACTGATGCAGTTAGCTTCAACTGGCGCGACGTTGGAATAGTCACCCCAGTGCGAGACCAAGGAGAATGTGGCAGTTGTTGGGCTTTTGCTGCTCTTGCTGCTTTTGAGTCTAGCGCCCTCTATCACAATAACCTGACTTCTTCTCAGGTGGGAGGTTTGGCAGATGCTTCAGAACAACACCTGCTCAGTTGTAGTGGAGCAGGTAGTTGTCAGGGGGGTTGGTATGGACCTGTGTTTGATTTTATGATTGAGAAAGGCAATCTTCCAGAAAGAGTATTTCGCTATCAGGGTGAAGATACAACCTGTCGCTTCCAACGCAATAGTCCACTAAAAGCAGCTACTTGGGGATATGTGAGTGATGATGGTGGTACTCCTTCGGTATCCCTGATGAAGCAGGCGTTATGTAAACATGGTCCTGTTGTTTCTTCTGTTCATATGACAGATGCGTTTAATGCTTATAAAGGTGGGGTGTTTAATGAAAATGCTTTCGGTGAACCGAATCATGCTGTGACTATTATTGGTTGGGATGATAATAAAGGTGCTTGGTTAGTGAAAAATTCTTGGGGTACTGATTGGGGAGAGGATGGCTATATGTGGATTGATTATAACAGTAATCGTATTGGTTACGGTGCTGCTTGGGTTGATGCTAGAAAATATCGTATTCCACGGCGGAGTCCTCGAAATTAGGGTTTGCTGACAAAAAGCAGAGTTTGGGGAGGGTGTAAAATTTGACACGGAGACGCGGGGACGCGGGGACGCGGAGATGAGGAAAAAAGGGGGTAAAGGTGCGTTACGCTACGCTAACACACCCTAAAAATTTGCTATTTGTAGGGTGCGTTAGACGGCTTAAATTTAGACTATCAAAGGGATTTAGCAATCCGTCGTAACGCACCATTTTAGATGTGTCAGTCTACTACAAATAGAGCCTTTGCGTAAGTCCTATTCTAGTTAAAGCGCTTTTCAAATTGATGAATCACATCGGCATAAATAAAAGTAGGGACGTTGTATAAAACGTCCCTACTGTGGTATACCGAAATTAAAACCTCTGTAATGGTTTTTTTTTCAGTAGAATTAGCCGACTCTTGTCAACTGTTTTTGATTATTCTGAGTTTCTAGGGGAGCGCTGAGAGCTTCATCTAGGTCAGCACAACCTAATTTTTCTTCCAAAATAGCCATTACTTCCCGACCAAAATCATTAGAGTTTCTTTGCCAAGCTTCTAGACAAACTTCTCCAAAAAACTCTCCTAGAGGTTCTGGATTCCATAATAACTTTCTCGCTGTCCAAGGCATTAAACTCATTGGATTGTAGTCTGGTTTTAATATGTTTTGTTTAAAAGCATAATTTTCTAAATGAGTGTGTGGTTGTAATCCAATAAAAAATATAGCAGGTTCTACCTTATCCGCTCCAAAAATTCTTTCTAATTCTCGATGATATGCAATAGTTTGACGGATAGTATCGAATGTTTCATCAATTACATTAAATGAATAATTAACTGATACTAAATCATTAAAACCTGCTGCTTTTAAATCTCGGCAATTTTCTAATACTACCCGGAGATTGTAACCCATCCGCATTTTGCGGACAAGTTCCTGGGAACCACTGGTAATACCAATTTCAAAATAGTTCATCCCAGTTTTTACCATTAATTCACACAACTGGGGAGTTAAATTATCGGCACGAATATATGCTGCCCAATTAATATCATTCATACCTGCATCCAGGATTTTTTGCAATAGCTCTACTGCATCATCCATATACTTACGAGCAGGAATAAACTGAGCGTCAGTAAACCAGAAATTACGAATACCGCGATCGTATAGTTGCTTCATTTCCGCAACTACTTCATCTGCAGGGTTAATTCTGACTTGTTTACCCTCAATTACTGTATAAACACAGTAACAACAGTTGTGGGGACAGCCGCGCTTAGTTTGTACCCCAATGTAAAAATCTTGATCTTGTAAATAGTATTCAAATTCGGGCCATATTTTGTTGATGTAATCGTAGTTACAGGCAGTTTTTTCCACAGGAGCAGGTTTTTCGTGAATCATCTGATCGCGGGGTAATGTTTCTCCCACTACATAGCATCGTTGGTCGCTAAAATCCTCTCCTCGGAGTATCCTTTCTAACAATTTTTCCCCTTCTCCTACAGATACAATAGTTCCTGAAGGTAAACTACTGCCTAATTGTTCATAGAATACACTCACTGCCCCACCACCAACTACTACACGACTGTCAGGATTATAAGTTTTGGCTCTTTTTAGTCCTCGTTTAATTAGTCCTTCATTGCGCCAAAGTTCGGTATAGTAGGAAGTTGCTAACCGCATACCTCCTATAGCACCTCTCAGTTTGATTAAAGGATTTTTAGCATAGTAAAACTCAAAAGCATTTTGTAGGGGGTTGCCTCCACGACCTCCCACAGGTGCATAAATCTGAATGTCTCGCCAAGAGAAGACTAAGAGGTTAGGTTTAAATTCGTCAATACTCGCATCTAAGGCATATCTATAATCTAGAGGTGGTACTGCCCCAAGGTCAAATATCCGTTGTTCTACTTCTGGGAATAGCTTATGGACATGATCTGCTAAATAGACCACTCCAATGGGAAATATCGGATTACAGGGAAGACGAACGTAAAGAACTTTATTTGTCATAATCTTTGTTTAAATCATTTAACATATATGGAACATTTTGTAAATATTTTTGCAGAAATATGCAGAAATATTTGATTTTTGCATAATTTATTGAATTTTAATCTTGATTTTTTAAATTTTGTATACAATATCTTAACAAGAATCAGCTAACTTGTGTGCAAGTTAAATACAGGTATAGATAGGATAATCTGTCTAATTTAATGCTGTTGCTATAATTTAGAAAGAAAAGCAACAAATCTTGAATATTTTTAAAATCTTAAAAATATTTAAACCAGGCCTCTTGTGGTAAAATTAAATATTTGTATTTAAAACTACAACAGATTGGGATCGCTTGATGTTACCTTATGAATATAATTAAACTTGTTTAATGTAAAAACTTTTGAAATAGTGAATTATGGTACAAATTCTTGATCCCTTACCAGCTAATAGTTTAAATCAACTTCTTTGCTGCTATGTAAATGCTACAAGTCAAATCCAAATCGCGAGAATTAGCAATATTCCTAATTGGTATTTCGAGCGAGTGGTATTTCCTGGCCAGCGATTAGTTTTTGAAGCTGTGACAGGTGCTTCTCTAGAAATTCATACAGGTATGATGGCAAGTTCAATATTGTCAGACACAATACCTTGTGACCGTTTGCAGATCAATGAAGGTCCTTATTCTTCTATCTTTAAAACTGAACAGACTATACCAACATCAGTTTTACCTAAAAGACGAAAAACTTCACTAACTGCTACAGCAGCTTTAAGCTCAGTGGATTAATGAATTCACAATACAGGGAGTAAGTTTTCGAGTGTGAGGAGATATCAACGTGAATCTTATTTATTTATGTCAATATCAAAAAAATTGATATTATTTTTGGTAAATGCTCCCTACAAATGCAGTTATTTTGGTGTTTTTTTGTGAATAAGGGTGTCAGAGAGGAAATGGGTGTATACCTGTTTCCTTTGTTGTCGTAGTTGTCCTGTATTAACAAGCTATTAGCTATCAGCTATTACCTAAAATTGGGGGTTTACAGCGCTTTTCGCTCTTGATAAACCACCGGTTCCATAACCAAAACCTTGTAGGGACGTTGTATGCAACGTCCCTACTGTGATCTACTAAAATGAAAACCGCTGTAAGTTACCCACGCTGTGAAAAAGTCCGTGGTGTTGGTATTATGGGGGTTTGTAGAGGCGGAGGGGCTTGTCTTTAGTATCCCCCATCATACGCCTTGAGAGCTGATGGCTGACCGCCGACTGCTGAGGTGCTATTTCAACTCTTGAAATCCTCCCGAAGCTGCTATACGCGAGACAGCACGGGATTCCCTAGAATAACTGTTAGGGGCTTTCTGCTTCTAACGCACCTGCCTAATCGGCCGAACCTCTTTCCGGTCTTACGGTCGATCCACAGACTGACACTGCTAGCCTAGCAGCCTTATTTTTTAACTATAGCATACTATTGTAAATACCGCAACATTGATTGGTTTTCCCATGGGACGCTCCCCCCCCTTTGAAAGGGGGGTTAGGGGGGATGGAGAGCGCGGGTCTTCAACCAACGTTGAGATAATAAAATTTTGAAGATATTATCAATACATAATAGACCTCTCCGAAAAATATATGGATTTTTGGCACGAAAGCCAGGAAAAATGATTTTTGATGTTGACCACCGCTGAAGCGGGGGCAAGCTTTTTTTTTATTTAACTGATATAAATAAAAGGTTTATTTATTTTCTAGAGAAGTATGATGGATCTGATTCAAGACTCAGAAATCTTTGTATTCAAAATTTCTCCTTTAATTAAGTTAACGCTTCTGAGTTTATATATTGCACTAACTGTACCTTTACCTTTCCTATCACAAGTGACCCATGCTCCCGTATCTCCTGTTGTTTTAGCAGTGGGCCTAGTATTTGGAGCAATTGCCCTATATGCAGCTTTAACAGAAAGGGTGATTCTGACCGACCAAGGGATTCAAGTATGTTACCCAAGCTGGGTACCAGACTTGTTCCGCAAAGGTTGGTATTTACCCTGGACAGAAGTAAAAGCTCTCAAACCTCGAACTACAGGTCAAGGGGGTTTGGTATACTACTTTGTTAGTAATTCTGGGGAAGGATATTTGCTACCCATGCGAGTAGTTGGTTTTGCCAAATTAGTTGGGATAGTCACAGCAAAGACTGGTATTGATACAACTGATGTGCGACCTTTGTCACAACCTTGGATGTATATAATTTTGTTGGGCTGTACTCTGCTGCTATTATTGGTAGATGCTTGGACTATCTCCAATGTCATTGCTATTTCCTAACTAAAAAATGGAACCGCAAAAGTATCAACTATATTTAGATAGAGTCAGTTTAACTACCCCAGTTAGTTCCTACTATTTGCTTAAGGATGTTTCTTTTGGTATGGAAGAAGGTTCACGAGTTTCTATAGTTGGTGCTTCGGGGGCGGGTAAAACTTCTCTGTTGCGATTGCTGAACCGATTGAGTTCTCCGACTGGTGGTTCAATCTATTTGGAAAACCAGGACTATCGAAAGATTCCTGTTATGCAGCTACGGCAACAGGTGACATTGGTATTACAAGAGTCAAGACTTTTGGGAATGTCGGTAGCTGAAGCGATCGCTTATCCTTTAAAACTCAGGGGACTAAAGCTAAATGAAATTCGGCAACGATGTGATTATTGGATACAGCAGTTAAATATTCCTTCGGACTGGTTATCAAGGTCAGAATTACAACTTTCGGTGGGGCAAAAACAGTTGGTGGCGATCGCTCGTGCTGCGGTAATTCAACCCAAAATTCTGTTATTGGACGAACCTACATCTGCTCTAGACATTGGTAAAGCTCATCTTGTTTTAGGAGTATTAACAGCTTTAGCTAAGAGTGGAATGACAATTGTCATGGTTAATCATCAACTAGATTTAGTCCAACAGTTTTGTACACAGCTCATACACCTCAAGCAAGGGGAATTAATTCTAGATTCTCACAGCAGTGAGGTAGATTGGGTTAAGTTAGGAGAGGATTTAATTCAAACACAGGTACAACAAGGTGAGGAATGGAACTAAATGGAGCTAATTTTTGTTTAAGCTGGTGCGACTTCTGGGTTTTGTCTGCGATCGCGATGATTATGCTCCCATTTTCCGATAGTTGAGGTTTCTTGATTGAACCGATACCCTACATTTCGTACTGTCTGAATTAAACTGGGTTGGCGAGGGTCTATTTCAATTTTTTTCCGCAAAGACAGTACATGAGTGTCTATAGTACGGGGATTATCAATAGCATCTGGCCATGCTCTTTGTAGCAATTGCGAACGAGTCAGGGGCATACCTCCAGCTTGGGCTAGAACGTAGAGGAGACTAAATTCTTGGGGAGTCAAATCAATCAAATTACCCTTGAGTCTAACTCTACGATGTACCAAATCAATGATTAAATCACCGTAATCTAGGCTGATAGGTGGAGTAATAGTTCTCCGGCGACGTAGCAATGCTTCTACCCTAGCCATAAATTCTTGCATACCAAAAGGCTTTGTAAGATAGTCATCTGCTCCAGCTTTTAAGCCCGCTACTATATCCGCTTCAGTTTTGCGGGAGGATAACATTAAAATCAGGCATTGTTGCTGTTGCTGGAGCCATTGGCAAAATTCCAAACTATTTCCTTCTGGAAGTTCTGCCTCAAGAATCACTAAATTTGGGCAACGGGTATATAGTAATTCTTGAGCATGATGAATATTTGATGACTGATGTACCCAATGCTGCATCTGCTGCAAATGCCAACCTAGTAGCGATCGCAGATGTGAATTTCCTTCTATAATTAAGATACAAGCAGATCCCACCGATATTTAAAGTTTCTTTTATAATTAGGTATTTCTATTTTAGCAGAAATTATTATGAGCATTTTGTATCTTATGTTACTCACTTTCAAAGTTTATCTGAACTGTATTGCTTTCACAATCTTTTAATATATCATACCTTTAATTTGTTTTCAATATCCAGAACATTCATAATTTTTTATCAAGATTAACGGAAAATCTAATAATCATATTGTAGATAGATGACATACTAGAAAAATATAATTTTTCAGTTTACTAAAGAGTTGAGAGGCTTCAGGAAATTGTTTTAAAATAGAAGTAGGAAAACGCAATAGTACAAAGTCTTCCATGTTAGAAGCAATGCTGTAACGTGCAATACTAACTAGGTAATTTTTTAAAATAGTGAATTTGGGATATTACTGAAAAATAGATAGTATAGGTTGCACTAAATAGTAAATAACATTAATCTTAAGCTAGCTTCTAGCAAAAAATATCACAATTAATCTTGAGAAAAAAAGCCAATGTTAACTGATGCTCTAACAATCCGCCATTACCAAAAACTCACCGACTCTCTAGTCGAAATGTGGAATCGAGGTTATCGCTTTGAGGAGATGCGTATATATTTAGATGGCTACTTAGCAGCTCTAAGAATTTCCAAATCTATTGAACCTTATTTAATTCATAGATTGGAGGAAGAAACAACTCGATATATATACGACACTTCAAATTTTGAAATGCCAGTACAACCGCAAACAGAAGTAGATTATTACTAACAGAAAAAAGAAGGATGCTATTAGCATCCCTCTTTTTTTTAGAATCTGATGAGAATTTCAGGGTAACAAATACCCATTTTTTCTTTTTTTTAGGAGGCTAAAGCAACCTCTACCTTTTGCTGCAATTCACCTTTATTGTATAGTTCAATCATCACATCAGAGCCACCTATAAACTCACCATCAATATAAACTTGGGGAATAGTTGGCCAGCTAGAATACTCTTTAATCCCTTGGCGAATATCTTCATTTTCCAAAACATCACAAGTTTCAAAAGGCACTCCTAAAGTATTGAAGATTTGTACAACATTATTAGAAAAACCACACATAGGCATCAGCTTAGTGCCTTTCATAAATACCATAATTTTATTTTGAGTAACTAAATTATCGATTTTTGCTTTCAATTCTGGAGTCATGGCTATTTCCGTAATAAATTTTACAATTTGAGACAGTTTTACATACTATTAACTTGCCAGAAAACAAATGGCAAATCATTAGGACAGGTTCTAGAATTGATTAATTATGACATAGGTATTTAATGTCTAATGTCTGCTGTGTAACGCAAGACAAAAATTAAGCAATTTGCCCTGCGGCTTCCCACTCTTGAGGAGTATAAGTTTTCAAAGCAAGGGCATGGATAGCTTCAGAATCCATAGCTTCTTGTACGGCACGATAAACCATTTGATGTTGTTTTACCAGAGTTTTCCCTTCAAACTGAGACGAAACAACAATAGCCTGTAAGTGGTCGCCACCACCTGTTAAATCTTGAACTTGTACCTGAGCATCTGGCAACTCAGCCTTAATCATTCCCTCAACTTGCTGTAAATTCATGGTTCAGTTCCCCTGTACAAATATAGGCATTCTACATTGTGAACTACTCAGCGCCAAGACTATTGCTATGGCGTGTGTTTACATCTTTGTAGGGAAAGGCATCTAACAAAACCTAAATTTTACCAGACGACTTACATTCCATCAGATTTCTGTATCGCTAGTTCCTAACGATAGTATATGGAAGGCTTCCCAGTAGGAAAGCTTCACGAACATTTTTGATGTTAATTATTGCGTTGATATTTCTATTATGGGTTGTCTGGCAATGCTTACAAGTTAAGGTACTTACAGAAGATTCCAGGTTAATGTGGTATTAGCTAACAGGAAGAAATTGAGAAGTACCTTATTTGTTACATTCCCCCGCCTCTGCAAGGGCATGGCTTTTTTCAAACTGGTATTATTCTTAATTGTTGTAGACCGCAAGTATTGATTGCAACTCATTAGACATATCCAATAATAAAAAATCAAATCAATTATTTCTCCCTGCTCCCTGCTCCCTGCTCCCTGCTCTCTCTTTTCTGGAGAATTCTATTCCAATGCCAATTTACCTAATGGCGTGGGGCTTCTGGCAACATTAAGTTAATTTAAAGATTGGGATGAGGTAGGCAGTTGGTCATCTCCAGAGGATCTAGGATAAGGAATATCAACAAAGCCTAATTCTAGTAGCTGTTGGTAAGCTTTTTTTCCTAGATCGCGAGTGGGTTGCTGAGAACTAATAATTTGAACCAGTAATGGTACAGCAAGTTCGGGTTGGTTTTGGGCTCTATGTACAAGGGCTAACTGATAAGTGGCCTGGTCTCGCATTTGGGCGGTTTCTAGGGCCTTGGTACGTTGGTCATCAGCTAGACGGTTATCAATGCCAGAAAAACTAGCAGCTAGTTGGCTATAGAAATTAGAAAGTTGGTTAAATATTTGACGAGCTTCTTGAAGTTTTTGGTTGGCCAAATCATAGTTTTCTGAGGCAATGGCATTGTCGGCTTCAGTCATCAGACGCTGCCCTCCTTGAAGACTTAGAAGACTGTTCTGTGCATCTAAAGGACGAACATTTTCAGGTTGGGTTGGTTGTATAGGTTGAACTGGGACAGAGGGAAAATTTTCATCTGTTGACTCTGAAGGTGGAACTTGAATCGGAATTTCTGATTCTGCTGAGTCTTCTGTTTGAGCATTTAGTGGTTGTGGCAAAAAAAGTGTAAGAGCTGCCATCATCGGTAGGGTGAGGCCAAATTTGGCGCAGATAGAACTAACGGGTCGAGGAAATATCATGATCGCTTAGTGGGTTTGTATAAATAAAAAACTATTTTTCAGGTATACTATCATTTTCAAAACTTATTAGAGATTTTGATGATTCTCTTTTACTAAGGAAGAGATTAGGTAGGCCCTATACTGACTATGATTATTCAGGCTTAATTGGCTTAATATCTAGGTATAATATCTAGTTTCCAAAAGACTAAATCCCGATACTATATATAGATATAGGTAAGTATCAGAAATTTTTAGCAAATTGCTAATCAAAATTTTTTATTGAGTATAGCCTAGATAAATATAAATATGCCAAATATGGGAAATCAGATATTAAAATCAAGAAGCTAATTCAATTTTTTAGTTTATTACTGTTCGTTTATTTTTATCGTTTAGTGAAATTAATTTGATTCAATACAAAACTGACACTAATATTTATAGTGCTAGTATTCATTGGTATTTATTTAGATTCCAAAGTTGTTTTGCGAGCGCGAAATTTCCAATTACTAAAAATAAATAGCAGAATTATAGAAGTTAAGTTATTAGACAGATAATACTCTAAATATATATAAAAGTGTTATTTTGAGTTACATATAGTATCAATAAGTAAGTTCTAAATTTTCCCCAGAGATAGAAATAGTTTAGATATTCGATTTGTTAAGTGCTAGTTAGACTCAGCGCTCTATAAAATTACAACAGGTTTAAAATTATACAATAAATTGACATAAATATCAAGAATAAAAATCAAGGATAATTTGGATAACTGCTTCTAGCAACTGGTTTGAAATGACACCACAAAATTACCAAGGTTTTGCACTACCAGAAGAAAGTATAGGTTTTCTCTGGCAACGGGGTGGAGAGGAAATAGCTCTAGAAAAAGTCCAAATTGATTTACAGTGTAATTAGTGTAATTGTCACCGGAAGTTAGTCCGGAATAATGGCCATTCAGAAATACCTTTTCCTGAGCATCGGCTATCCAACTAAATTAATTGAAGTAGCACTTCCGGACTGAAAAGCTGATAGGTAGTTTACCTGACAAATCAAATTACAATTTAATTCGATACCTCATTTATAGTAAACATTTATCAAATTGGTATTATTGATATTAGATAATACTAGATTTGATAGTCCTGTTTTGAAGAGTTTGTATTTGAATTTAGGAGTTTATACCAACGCCAAAAAAAAGCCATGCCCCCACCTCCGCAAGGATAAACCTTTTGCCCGCCAAGGCGGCTATCCGGTGGGGGAATATTATGCTTGAGAAACCTTAACTAATTAATAAATTTTTTCCAATTTATCCCGTTTATAATCAGCCTTTTTCTGTGTTTTTCCGATTATTTCACCACACCCAAAACCCAGGGTCATTTCATTCTATATTTTGGCAATGAATTTACTGGCTTTACGGATAGCTAAAGATGCGTTTTCTAAAGCTGGCAATAAGGTATTCTCGTAAATATATAAAATGGC
>JAAUYJ010046025.1_pt1 | contig 17102 bp, 11 predicted proteins | sample 7278031 | NCBI WGS metagenome assembly JAAUYJ01 (sample SAMN14350222, study PRJNA611818) | marine sediment metagenome | isolation source: surface marine sediment (1.8m) | place: French Polynesia: Moorea | collected 2018-08 | reverse complement strand
ATGTACTACGCTACATACTGTATCTTCTTCTCTCTCTTTCTCACGCGCGCGCGGTAACTTGACTACCGCCCTTCTTCTCTCGATGTCGTGATTCTTCGCGCACGACACAGGGACAGACTTTATTAGGCCTGATTTCCCCGCCGCCGCCCCAGTAATTGGGAGGCAGGAGGGCCGGATATGGGAGGGGGCGGCAAGGCTATATCTTTCGGTTCCAGGTTCCTGTACACAGTGTACAGTGTACTAACAACTATCGAGGAAGGGGACGTGAATGCCTCTTCAGGCGGCCTTTTGTGCAATTTGGTGTTTCTTTGGCACACTCTGTATTGTACGGTATGGGGGCTCTCTTTCCTCCTCCTCCTCCTCTTCCATATCCTGGAGCGCAACTCTCGGCGACTAATGAGCAGCTTTGTGCGAAAAGGCCGGAACTTTCCCTCCCTCCCCTTGTGCCCCCCCCGGGCACAAAAAAAGTTTTGCCCGTCCGTGTATAGGACGACGAGGGTGGGTAGAGAGAAGGAGGATCCCATACCTTTCGTTCGGGGTATCAAACTTTTTTTCCATTTTTGCTGCCCTGCCGAGCTAAACTGCACTCGGTACACAAGGGGACATTCATTAGCAGTGAAGTTGATTTCCCCACAAAAAAAGAAAGGCTCCAATTTTGATCGCTCTTTCTTCTCCGAAAGCCGAAGTTTTCCTGCCGACCTTTCCTTCATTTTCAGTTTCTGCGTTGCCCTTTTATGCGCTTTTTTGATTTGGGAGTTCATTTGTCACGCTCGCGGCGGCTTTCGTGCAAGGCCAAATAAGGGCCGACGTCACTCTCGCCGTCGGGTTTTATTATTTGGCACCAACCAAGCAGAGAGCCCTGTTGCGCTTTTGCATGATGAGCGATGGCGGCGTCACTGTTCCGTGGCGTGTATGGTATATATAGGTTATTGTATATGGGCCAGGGAAGCGTTGCAAGTTGGACGGAAGGGGGCTCGGGCTACTCAGGTGAAGGGAGGAGAGGGGTAGGAAATTACTGCCGTTCATCACGGGCCTGAGAAGAAGGAAGTGAAGGGGGGAGAGAGAGGCGGCTCGTCCTTTGCTGCCTTTTCCGCTTATCCACTATCCAGCTCACTCCTCCTCCTCCTCCTCTGAGAGGCGTGAGAGGGACAGGGTGAGTTATGACGGAATTAACGCAATCAGGGCCGGGGGCTGGCGGGGGATATGTGGAGGGGAAGGTAGAAGAGGAGCTCATCTCGCTGCGTGCCGCAGGTGGCGGCGGCCAATGTGGCGCTGAGGAGAAAGAGAAATACTTGGGACAAAAGGGCTTCCCGCCGTTCTGCAGAATTTTGCGACAAAATAGGCTTTGCAAAGAAAAACACGACGTCGTTACCTGCAGAGCAGTTCGGCTATAATTCGACGTTGGGACCAAACTTTCACGAGACTTAATCAAGAAAGTAGTTGTAGCTGAGTTCACCTGGCTTCATCCCGAAAGTGGAAAACAAACTTTTGCCTCCGGCGTGAGGTTTTAGCTGAAAGGCCAAAATAAATTTTTGGAAACACACCATGCACAACGTATATGGCGAGAATTTGGAGTTTGAAGTATTGGGTTTTACGAATTCTCTCAAGGGACATCTGGAAAAATTTTGGAGGCTTTTCTTCGGGCTGAAAACGCCTTCAAATATCGACATTCGACATTTATCCGGGCAAGATTTAATCTACCGGACGAAGTCAGCTACAAAGCGAAAACTGAATTTCGTAAGCTGGAAACAGCTTGCTTCCATCGCCCGTCTGAAGTCCCTGAAACTTGCTAATTGCTGCTTAAAGTTTCAAACGGAATGCTCTCCCATCCCCCCATGCATGGCGTCTTTGGGTTGGGATAACACGTCTCACTGGAGGAGGGCAAGTTTCGTCTTCCTCCTTGACTCCCTCTCCTCCCCCAACCGTTCTGGATGGTGGACGAAGTGAGGAGGAAGCCTCGTCCCCTCTTCTTTGCCCTGCTGTTAAAAAACCGCCCGTAGAGGCGACACTATCTTCTCTCCTCCTCTCTCTCCATCTTTCTTGTCTTTCCTTTAGAAGAAGACGGGAGGGAGACTTATTTGGAGTCCCTTCTCTCCTCTTAACCCCCGATTAAAGTAACCCCTCTGTCCCCAGGCCGTGGGGAACCAACGAAAACACGCGAGAAGGAGAGAGTCGCCGCTTGAAGAATTCCTCCAACCAAAGCCCCCCTCCCCTCCCTCGGGAAAAGTATCGCTTGTCTGCCCGCTCCTTTCTCCCTCCCTCGATCCTGACATTTCGTCCCCTCTTTCCCTCCCTCCCAATTCCTTTCTTTTCCTTGACTCCATCCATCCCTTATCCCGCCCTCGCAGCTCCCCTCTCGAATGCAGCCCGACCGACGAACGCCCCTCACGCCACTGTGCACAAAAAAACCTTCACCGGTTCCTTATTTTTTTTCCGCCTCTGCTCCGTCGCCTGTCTCCTCCCGCGCCAGGAAGCATCGGTTATCACTGGCCCGGAAGAGGAGCATGAGGGAGGGGGACCGAGGACAAAAGGACTCACTCGCCGTATCTAAAGGGTCAAGGGACTAGCAGTGTGCGATAGGCACCGTCCTCTACACAGGCGGGGATGCTACACCATTTTTCACTGGCCCGGAAGCAACAATATCCCACGGAATTTCCTCCCCTCCACGCTGTAAAGAGGAAGAGGGGCCATTCATCCTCGGTGAAGGGAGTTGGACTGGGTGGACCTCCTTCGGTTTCCCAGATATAATGTATCGTGTGTATAACGTTGGGATCTTTTTCCCCCGCTCACCTGGTACCTCCACTGGTCCAGGAGGTCCTGAACTCCCAGCTCTATCATCTCCCGGCGAGTAAGGTTGGTGTCCGCCGCAGAGGCCGCCGCCGCGGAATCCGCCGCGCCGTAGTCATCGTAGTCTGCCGAGGCGGGCGCCACTACCACTGAGACGGAGGGGAGCTCGTCGTCCAGGGAGGGCTCCATGGTGTCGTTCAGCATCAGGATGGAGGCGGTGGCAGCGTAAGAAGACATGGTTCAAGTGTCTGTACTGTTTTTGCAGACCTGGAATGAGAAGAAAGAGGCAAATGGCAATAAAAACGGCGTAATTTACGGACGACTGTTTCAAAACGTGGTGGTGGGCTTGGCCCACCAGTTAAACGGCGCCTAGCAAGGACGAGGTAATAAACTGGACTTTTCCAGAATGGGACCTCCTCCCATGTACTCGGTTGGGGGAGGATCGCATTTACCACCGAGGCGGAGAAAGAGGGATGAGTGCGGCGCTTTCCATTCCAGTGATTTAGTGCCTGTAGCTGCTCTTGGCCGCGGCCCGTTTCTACGACTGCACATTGTGAAAGTGGAAATCGTTCGCCGGTGGTATTCGGGTGTTTTGCAATGTAGTGCAGCAAAAGAGCGGCCTGTTCATCGGAGATATAGAACTGCTACTTCGAGGGAGGATTGGGCACGAGAATGTGTGCGGGAAACGGGGCCCTTCCCTTCCAAAAGGGAAATAGAGGAGTAGCCCTTCGCCGCAGACTCACTAAATCATTTTACTTTCTGTGGGAGGAATGGCAATAAATACCAGGAAAAAGGGAAAGGAGGGAAGGGCTTGAAATGACCTCGCGGGAATTTCCATTCGCGGCGAAATGAAAGCGAAATGGGGTTGGAGGGGGGTGTCTCTGAGGACAGTACTTTGCCGCCCTAGTGAACATTACAGCCGTGTGCTCGTAGTATTTGCACACAAGTTTTGTGTGTCGCTCTAGTTTCCTGGTTTCGTCGAGGCCGCTCCAAAGGCTTTCGCAACCGTCTCAGCCTTGTCTTCTCTGTGCTTTTGTTATTCAAATGAGAATGCAAGACGGACGGGGTATAGTAGGAGGAGTGCCCGAGCCGCCCCCCTTTCTTAAGACAATGAAGCGGGGACGCGACACGAAAATGTCGCCTCAACATACACGTTGCGCAGTCTGTACTTTGCAGTATGTGGCTTCAAATTAGGCGCAGCCTTATGTAGATATTTGACGTTTCTCCAAACTTTGCTACCACAAAAAAGTTAATTTAAATTTATTGTTCCGAAATACCTAAAGGCAAAGAAACCAATTAAAAAGATTTTGCCCTCGCATCACCAATATGGCAAAAAAGAAAAGGAAACCAATTTTCGAGTGAGGGCCTTTAAATTAGTATTTTCTTTATTCCTCTTCCAACGGAGAGCAAAAGAAGTACTGTAGAGATTAGGAAAATTCACTACAGTGATATTGTATTGAAGGACCCCATGGGAAGAACGTGATGCACCTGTTCGATCGGTGCGTCTCAAAAGTGCACCCTAGGGGCGGCCCAAGACTCTAGAATTGTGCCTTTTCATCCACTTAATTTCCGAAAGGCACACTCGCGTCGACGTCATAGCGGGAGTCGAAAAGGAAAGGGCTATTATTGAATACATGCCGCAAAAAAGCTGGCGTCTCCTGCAGTTCTGCCCCCCTCAAACTCCCTTCTTGAATGTTTCTTTTTCCGCCTCCTTTATTTGTCGTGACAAGACGACTTTTCCCCCCTTTGTAGCTCTCTCTCAAATGTAGGCTGGCTCTCCCCTCATTTCCGCCTGCCTTCGGGGCCACCGCCTCTGCTACATGCCATTGCCACAAGAGGAAGGGGCGAAATGGCGGTTTCGTACGTCGAGGGCGGAAAGATTTAGTGGATGGAACGGACGGAGATTTTTCTTGGTCTCTCTCTCTCTCTCTCTCTCTCCCTTTCTCTTTGTCGCTATGCCTGCTACGTCTCCGGGGCCCCGCCCTCAATTCCTCTTTCGAGGAGGAGAAGGGGGATGAAAAGGGAGCGACAACAGCGAAGGCCTCCCTTCTTCCTCCTTTCTCCCAAGTTTTCTGCAAAGGAAGTTTAATGCAATGACCCACTTGTCCCCCAATTTCCGTTTTCCTCCCCCTGATACGAAAGTGCAACATTGGTTGAAGCAACAAGCAGGAGGGGCCTTCATTTTCCTCTGTCCCCAGCACCATCTGTCCTCTCCAGGGTCCTGTGCCAAATAGGGTGACGAGGGCACAAGAATCGGGATCGAGGACAACCGGAAATTTGGAGGGAGGTAAAGTTCGGGCTTGGGAGGAAATGATTTTCAAGGGGAGTGGAGGAAAGAGTGAGGGAGAGAGTTGGCATAGGGAGAGGGAAATCGTTTCAACATCGCAGCTCTGGATGGGAGTACTGAGCAGTAATACGCACTCTTCCTGTCGATTTTTTTTGTGGATATGTATGGGTATCGAAAAAGATGGACGGATTGACTTTGAGGGGTGATCGAATTGTTCGGGCCCCCTCTCCCATACCACAGCTCGCACTTCTGCTGGCTGCTGTGGAGACCCGGAAAAAGAAAGTGAGCCTCCCGCCACCGACCGACCAATCCATCCGTCGTCTCCTTATTTATTCATGGGCTTCCTCTGTTTTCCTCCCCCGTCCTTCGATCTGTGGCTTGCGGGTGTGTTCCACCCCCACAAAAAATAGGCTGCCATGGATGTTCGTCTTCCTCCTTCCCTCCAAGCAGGGAAAGAGAAGAAGAAAGGGTACAAAAAACATCCCAATATTGCAGGATCCATTTAGATTTATGGATGCCTATTTTAAGGCATCCCAGGGGAAGGTGTCGTGTCTGGCGAGAAGTGGAAAACAGCGAAATTGGATTTTGAACCCAGGAAAAAGTTTCGCGTTGTCATCCCTCGTTTGTCGAAGCTGCTGGCTGTGTTGAGCCCTCTTTTCCCGCACTGTGCCTAGTCTCAATGACGCGAGAGGTTGAAAGAGAAAGCGGTTTTCCCCCCGGGGACAAAAAAAGTTTTCGTGGACGGAACCAGGGTTTGAAAAATCCCCCTTCCAAATACTACTTTTTAATGGCCGCGGGTGCGAAACTGAGGCTTTCTCGCTCCGTTGCCCGCCACGTGTTTACTCGCTCGGTGAAACTAGTGAAGTGCTCTTCGGCGTAATTCGATTATATCCTCTCCTGTCGACGGGAATCGGGGAAGGGGCTCTCTCAAAACTTTTTTCGAGTGGTCCGGGGACAAATCCTTCCTTTCTGCAAAAGTACTTTTTGCATTTGAGATATCCCTACATTCGTGCATAGACAGCCAAAGTGCCCCCCGTGATTATCCCCCTTCCCCCTTCAATGCATTGATTGGAAAGAGTTTTTTTCAGTCTTCCTCTTTCATATCGAGTGCCCTCTCAGCCCTCTCAGGTACAAAAGGGAAAGGAAGGGGGCAATCTTGCTAATAGCCAAAGTTAGCCAACCGATCCCTGGAGGGAAAAGGGAACTGGTAGAAGTCGAAAGCGAAAAGGGCGTCGAGGGAGGGGGGAGGCCCAAAGTCATTAAAAAGGAGAGGGGAAGGAGGAAAAAGGAACAGGGCGACTTTTTTACTTTTCTCCGTTCATCGCCACTTGCCCAAACGTTCCATATCTTTCTGACTGCAGGGGGTCCGCCGTTAAATATCAGCCTCGCGGACGGAGAGGGACTGGCTAGACTGGATACGGACAGTGGCCACCCTTTTGTCCTAGCTATGAGTGTCCAGCAACGTAGCTCCTCCATCCTCACCCTCTCTCTCACAGCAGGTTTATTGCTATAGAAAGCGATAAAGGGCGAGCGAGACAGTTTTTATTGGTCTGACGGGGCAAGCACTGCATGCTGCAACACTACTTTCAGTGTACCTCAGAGCAATTTCATGGCCTTCCATCATTGTGAAAGGATGTTACGCTTTTGTAGCAAGAGTAATGCTGGGGGGAGTGGGGAACTTGCACACGGAAGTGAAGAAAAAGTGCCGGAAAAGTGCCAAATGTTTTTTACTCGTCAGGGCAAGTGCAGTCCTTTATATTTTCTGGTATATTCCCGAATTGTACCGATTGTGAGGAAACAACATTGACGTATGCATTAGTGTTTAAAACCAAACATTCAACAACGAAACGAAACCCCAGTACTGAATCCTTTTCCGATCGAATATCGAGTACGAAAGGAGGAAAATACTTTCTGGAAAAGAGAAAAACCGCCAGATAAGACTTTGCTTTTTGCCCTCCGGATCCTACAGCTCAACAGCTCGCATACAGAAGAAGCAGACCTTCTTTTCCTATATCCGTATCCTGGTTGTAATGCTGTCTCAGCAGACACTGAAATGGAAGAGGGCAAAAAGAAAGAGAGAAAAGCAACAGGACGAGCTAGGGGGAAACACAGCACTAAAACATGGAACGAAGAAAAAGAGGTTCCCAGGCCCACTCTCTTTACTTTTCTCCATACTGCTAATTCCCCCCCTTTCCGTCCCTCCACAATTTGCTGACCCCGCCCACGCTCCTGCAACATTTCTCGGTTTAATTTCAGAGGCCTTCCCTCTCCTCCAACTTTTTTTGGTGCCGGTTTCATGGAAAAGAAAGTTTCCCGGTTTTTCCGTCCGGAGTATCTCTGGTCGTTTCGGCTTCAAAGTGTTTTTCGATCAGAGGGCCTCTGGAGGAATCGGGCGCTTTCAACAAGAAGAGTATTTGATCAAGGAAATGTGCTTTCCAGGAACGCCTCCCCTCTGGGGGATGCTCCTCCTACACTTTCTTTCCTGCGAAAAAAACCCGTGAGCGCGAAATTGGTGGAGAAGAGGAGAGCCTTTGTGAGGTAAGAAGAGCTGAGCAGATTGTTGTGTGGCACCGTGCCCGCCCGCCCGCGGAGGTTCTTCTCTTCCTCCTCTTCTTCCATCTCTCTCTTACTGTACCCTTCTTGTATGGCCCTGTGCAGGCCCAAGAACCATTACTTTGGGCCACCTACCCCCTCTCACGTCTTTCTCCTTTACTTCTCATATCTCCTTGTCCCTCCTCCTCCTTCCCCACTCCTCTCTTTCTAAACACACACTCTGTGGGGGGCTCGCAGTTGCGTTCCTCTGCCCACTGTGTACTATGTACTGTACAGTATTCCGTACTGTACATCAGCATTGGCCGCGAAGGGGGTAGACGGCCGTTTGTCCACAGTATCACCGCTGTGGGTACACTACTGTCTGGCTATTCCTGTCTTGGTGCGTACTAGGTACCACCACTGGACGGGGCACAAAAGGAATCCTTTATCCCTTAGCCTTTAAGCGACAAAAGGGGCACAACACGTCTTCTTCGCTCCGACAGGATAAAGGGGCAACAGGACACTCATCGTAATTGGGGTGTTGTGCGAGAGTGTCGTGTAACACTCACTGTACGCGCGAAGACATGAGTCTTTTTTTGAAAGAATTTGCAGCGGTTTTTAGGGGTTCTACGTTTATTCATGCCTGAGCGAAAAGCCGTTTTCCACTTGTGCTTCTTTTTTCCCTCCTCGGTAAAAAAGATTCGCGGTGGGTGTGTAATTATGGGACGTGTCCTCTTAGTACAGCTCTTCGGGGCTTAATAATCACCTGCCGGAGGCCGCGGTAGCAAAAAAGGGAGAGGGTGAATACAACCGGTATACGGTAGTTGAATGTGCCGCAGCGACGTAGAAGGCTGTTGATGAGAGCCCTCGAGTGTCGTCCCTTCTCGTCTGCGACCCTTTAAACAGGATGTGTCGGCTCACACATATCCCACACATGCTAGTACACCCATGAGCCTCCGGTCTGTACGCGCAGGAGCACTCACTCTCCGGGGATGTCTCGTCCAGGCGGTCATAATTCGATTTTGTGTCTCCCTCCTAGCCGGGAAATTCTTGAGAAGCAGACGCGCCGCCCAAGGGTCTCTTCTTTTCCTTCTGGAAAAAAAAGGACTTCACATACTCCAAGGAGGCGAAGAAGGCGAAAGGAGAGGAGAAGGAGCCGCATTCAGAGCATGCTTTCGTCGGGTGAATGGGGAGGAAGGGCGGTACTGATCACTGCCACCCGCATAAAATTCCCATCTCAGGGACGAGTTTGCGCCGCAGGACTATCTTCCCATTTTCAAAATAGAGGGAGGGGTTCATTTCGCCAATGAATGCTGCTAGGTCGAAAGCATATTGAAGCCTCGATTTCGAAATGAGGGTTTGGATGCATGGGTATCGCTGCCGATTTGAGGAGAACCCCCATATATCCAAAATGCAGAAGGTTCCCAAAATTTTATCCATGCAAACCTTGCTTAGATTCTCCTCTTATTTGTTCAGCGTTGCAACATGCGCAACAAGGGCCTTCTTCAACATCACCTTCCTTTCTCATCCCCTCCTTTCCTTGGATACGGCCCAAGTTGGGCCCCTTTCCTTCCTTCTCTTGCGTTCGTTCCCACTCCTTTTCCTCTTTTGATGTCATTCTGTGCGCGCGGCGCGGGGAGGGAGGATATTGTAAGCAGATCCTCCTCCATCACGTCGCGCCTCCTTTCTTTCGCGGCGTTGCGTGGATCGAGTCGGGCTCGGGCCGCGATTGTAGCCACCATCATGCGAAGGGGGGGATCGCGCCCACGAAAGGCATCATACATGCGTCTCCCTACTTCGTCTCACCAGGAAAAGGGGATCAGAAGAGGGAAAATTTTGTACCACACACGTCTCATCACCCTTCCAACTTTGCCCCCATCGTTCTCTCAGCACGCGATCGGGTGGAGGAGGAGGGAGGCCGGAGTTTGAGGATGCCCTTTCCCATAGTCGTTCAGAAAGAAGGGTTGGGTGGGCTGGGGGAATAAAGAGAAGGACTGGTTGCAATCCAATAAAGAAAGGGGGAAGGATGCGAGGAGTGGAGGAAAAGGGAAGAGGACCGTGAGATGAGACTGGAGCATAGTTGGCAAGGAGAGGCGGGGCGAGAGGGGGAGGCCCTTTTCACTTTATTCTTTCCCCCTTCTCTTTTTCCGCCAGCCAGACATTGTGAAGTGGCCATTGTCATTCCAAGACGGGGCCATTTTCAGGGGGCCAAAGCACAAAGAGAGGGCGGGGGAGGCTGTAACGAGACGCAGAAAAGGCAGGTATGGCAACAGGAGGGGACGGAAAACGGAAAAGAGATGAAAAGGGGAGAAACGTCTGGCGGAGGGAAGAGGAAAAGGGCGTTGTTGCATTTCGTGAAAAGGTCTCTTTTGTCCGAATAAAAGAAAACTGCTGTGAAGAGATCTCCCGCGGATAAGAACCACTTGTAGCCCCCACATTTCTTTGAGATCCCATTCCAAAATACAGAAAAATGCTTAACATGGACGGAGATTGAGCAAGAAGGGAGCTTGGCATGCACAAATCCCCCCCCTCCTCCCCAACGCCGATGCTTGATGATAGTGCTGCACAGAGCGCATTGGAAGATGTTGGCTTTTTTGGGAGGGATGGGACGGCGGGTATACCCGCTTTTCTTCCTGCAGCCGGCTTGTGTACTCTACGGCGGAGGCGACAGTGGTCCTTAAGTCACTCTCACCACGGAGGTTAGGCCTGAAGGAGGAAGGGGGGGGGGATGCAGACATAAGCAATAGGGGGACCCTCGATTGTGTTGGGGTGACGGACGGAGGGAGGGACCCAAAAGGGAAAGGAGGGCGGCGGTCTAGGGAAAAGGCCCTCTTCCTTCCCCCTCATTAGTAGCTCTGCACAAAAAGGGAGAAAGAAAACGGATGCATCGCTTTTGTAGGAGGAGGAGGAGTGACCGCGACTAATGATGATGACCACTTAGGCATTTCTCTCTTGCTTTTGCCAACAGAACCAGCTTTTTAGGGCAAGGAGGGGAACCGTCAAGTCAGTCTCTTTAGCTCCCTTTCAAGGAAGTTGAGTGTGCGACTGGCACATGCACAGGATAAACGTACTTTCACGTTATTCTCCGTTTAGAAAAAAACGTGAGTGACTGTTTATGTATTGTGTACTTACCAAGATCAAAAGGATGGAAACCTCGTGCGAAAACGCTCAAATATAGTTGGTTTCTGAAAAGCTATTCAAAGCGTTTTTCCCCTTCTTTGTCGGCCGACTCTTTCTTCCCGCGATTTAAGGAGGTCCCTTTGGCTGTCGAGCCAAGAGTGAGGAGGAGGGAGGAAACCCTGGTGGTGGCGGTGGCAAATATCCGAACCAAAAGCCCTCCTCCTACTCCTACTCCTCCTCTCACTCGCACGCACACTGCCTTCCCTTTCAGGCCGTGGTCCTTCTTTATCTTCTACTCTTACTACTACTATTTTCTCTTTCTTCCCTCTTTCGAGAGGTCCCTTCAGAGTTCGCACTGGTTGACTGTCCTCCTCCTCTTTCGTCGTCGTCTGCTGTCACCACTTTGCCTCAATCTCCCCAGCTCGTTTCCACCCTCTCCTCTCTCCTCTCTCCTTTATTGAGTTTTCCTTTTTCCTTCCGGCAATCTCCTTCCCATAGGAGAACCGCGAAACGAAAAAGCCAGCGAGGGGCAAATGGCTGACGGATAAAAGACGGGGAAGGCGGGTTTTCTTCCGAGGAGCGGAAAAACGAAAGGGTGGACAGATATAGGAGATGATCTCCCAATTTGTTTGCCAGCAGTAGTGCAGTAACGGGAAACCGCTATATGTAAGCCGCGACCAGCGAAGGCCTCTTCGTATCGGATTTTCGTCTATTGACGCAGAGCCCAGCAATGCTGTAAGTCCTCCCAAAAGGGATGTTTTTCAAAATAACTGATGGTTTTTTTGCGTGTTTTTTTTGCGGTTTCACAAGGTCTTCCTTTCACTTAGGTATACGTAGGTAATCCAAACTGTTTCGCTGGGGAAGAAAACAGCAACGTGGTAGGAAAGCCCTCGACTTTTCCGAGGCTGAACTTACGGAAACAGACGCCGTTATTCGCCGTTCGGACGCCGAGGGGATTCTGAGAGGGGCCCTCCGTCCTCGTCGGCGGCGGAGGGGAGAAAGCAGGGGGGGACGCCCCCCGCGGACGGACGGACAGAAGGCCCTTTCGCAAGTTCTCTCCTTCTCCCTCTCTCTCTCTCTCCATGCTCTACTACACGTACGTAGACTTCTACTCTTTATCTGCTCCAATTTTTCTCGGGCTACTTGTTGAGGTGCACCAAGTAAGAGATAAAAAATACCCTTACTCAATTATGCGACCTGCAGTTCACTTTAACTGTGTGCAGTACATAGGCTCGGAAACAACAAAAATGCTCAACAGGTTGCTTGATAAATATGACGGGTTTGTACAGGTGATAAACTGCTCTCCTTACTAAATCTAACAGCTTTCGTAATAAATAACATACCCTCTCCCGTCCGAAAAGTTCGTCTCATCGTACGAAGGTACAAAAGGAAAGCACATGCGGATCAGCTCAGCTCCAGTGTCCCTCAGGAACAATAAATCCCTGGGTTCTCGTGCGCCGGCAGTAAATCTCAAATTGGATGCATTTTCGTTCGTTCACTGACAATTATCTACGGAAAAATACTATTGGTACCGTACATTTTAATGTTTCCAGTAGAGGAAGGCATGATCCACTCTTTTATTGATACATACGCATGTTTCTCTGATATGGAGATTTGATATATCTCTTCAAAGACTTTTACTATCGGCTGACTCTTCTTCCAAGCAGTCCTCGTATGCGGGGCACTCTCCGCCGTCGCTGCCGAGCAGACTCCCGCAGTCATCGCTAAGGTCTTGTCCCTCCTCCACCATGGCGCAGCAAACGGCGAAGTCGCACTGGAAGCAGAAGAAGCAGTCCGAGTCCTCGGTCGACCTAAGCACCCTCTTCTTTTTTTGTTGCCTTGGCTCCTCCCTGGTACACCTCTGGCTTTGGCACCTGAATCGCCTGTTCCTTCCTCCAGCGCCCGTCCACATGCTGAGCGGCCTCCCGCAGCCGCCGCAGCCGCCCCTTCTCCCTCCAGCGGCGAACAACTCAGGGTCGACCGGTGCTGAGAGCGCCTCCAGCGCCTTGCGGTGGCGGATGGCGCAGTCCAGGCGGTGGAAGCCCTGGCGCCAGTGCGAAGGGTGGACAGACACGTTGCATAAGTAGCAGCGGACCATGCAGGAGGAGGAGGGTGTCGAGGAGGAGGAGGATTTCGACGAGAAGAACATGCTGACCCCGTGTTGCTTTTGAAGAAGTGCTAAAGAGGCCAAGGTCAGGAGGATGAGGACAGGTGTCTTCGCTCAGACCTTCACGAAACGATTGGTGAAGAAGTTCCTCTTCTTTATCTCTTTTTACCCGGATATTTCTTTGTACAACAAAACAATGATCGCGTATGGCTTTGTATGCTGTACCGTAGGATGTCTTGTGTACGGCGGCAAAAAAACCGCTACTTCCTCTCAATTTGAGTTACGAGCACTCTCCTGTATCGTCTTAATAATGTTCGTAGAAAAGCCGACGCATCCATCCAAAGGGCTGCAGAGGAGAGGTAAGAACAAAAGTGCGATAACGCGCCTTTGTTCTGGCTTCCCGTTTCTTAAGACCCCAGCTCTCCCCTCGCTTACTTAAGACTTTTTGTATGCATCTCTCTCGAATGATGGCGCCGAACAGAAATCCCGCTTCCTGAAGCTTTGAGTGAACTTACGTCACTTATGAAGAGCACGTGTGAAAAAGCGGAAAATTCTGAACATTTTTCACGTGTCATCTTGTGTTCCTTCAGTAAAAAATTCGAACGGGAAATCCCTTCTAAGAAATCGTACACTTTACGTCGTATAAGTGTAGCGTGCGCATCGTACCGTGTTTCTGAGTATTTGGAAACACTTTCCTCTCACTATACACACATACAATGGAAATTTTATTGCATTCTGTACGTACTCTTCACCGTACACTGCAGCTACACAAGGATTTGTTGCAAACAGTGGGGAGGAAACAATTTATTTGCAAAAGAATGCGGTGATCTTTATTTTCTGATGATGAACGTACGATAGATGCCCGTGAGATGGTGAGTTGGTGACTTTGGCTTGTGTTTGGCCAGATACAGTATCTTTCAGCATATTTGAAAATATTGACGTGCATATTTTGGTGGGAAATCAATTTAAGCAGTTTTACAAAAACGACAAACAAACATGCATTCTTCCTCGCGCAACCAAGTTCAGACGAACACCGTGTACATCGTGGCCTTCCTGAGCATGGTGTTCTTCGCGTGGGACATCTTCTTCTCCATGTTCCTTATGTACCGCATCCAGGACTTCCGCTTCTGGCTGGCAGAGTGGAGAGACGTCCGCGACGGCAGCGACGAGGGGCTAAAGGCCGTCGTGGGGTCCTGGTTCCTCCTGGCGCCGGCTCTTTTATGGGACATGGTGGCGCTCGGCTTCAGCATCTCCCTCCTCACCTACGGGTACCAGGCCGGCGGGAGGAAGAGGGACGCCTCCAAGAGCTGCTTCACCGGGTGGATGGTGTCGGCGCCGGCGCTGCAGGTGGTGGTGGGAGTGGGCATCTTCGTGGCCAGGTCAGTCTGCTACCACTACCACTGCCTGCTCCGCCCTTCCCCGGGGACCGGAGTGGCGGACACTCTCAGCGTGGACTACGTCACCTTCGTGACTGCGGTGGGCGCCGCCATGCACCTCATGTGGCTTGCCATGGCCTGCGGGACGTGGAAGGTTGTCTGCGGGTACCGAGAGCACGTCAGGAAAACGAGGGATTTGCTCAAGACGAAGAGGAGTACGTCACCAACGGAGACGAGAAGGAGAGTAATCAGAAAATCGCCCCAGATAAAGTAACCTTTGCATATATATTTCTTTTGTCATGGTTTTATACGCAGTTCCTTGGGAACGCAAAAGGGACCAGCTTGTGTTCAGTGGACCACATTCGCTTACATAATAACTTTGTAACGTTCTTGCAAATATCGTCATACCCTTTACAAAAGCTTTCTCGGAAGTATATCGTTTCGATAAAAATGTAGACCCAGCATTTTTAGTCGTTCTGGGTGACGCTGAAGAACTTATGCAGTGACTGTTGTTCTCCCGTCTCTTTGTCATCCAGCTTTGACTTGAGAATGTGCATTGTGAAGTTCGGCGAAGGCTGGGCAACATCTGGAAGATTGTCCGGCACGCTGCAGCGAACGCGAAACATGACCTGGTAGAGCTTCCCGATCCGGAGACTCGGCGGATCCGAAGGATTGTCGAGAGAGAACTCAGCCTCTATGGTCTTGTTCTTGTCTGTCCTGAAAGGGATAGGAATGAAGAAATCAGCAACAGTCGTGCATCAAAAACTCTTCCTCTTCGGTACCTCTGCCTGAAAGAAGTCCCGTGGTCGGGGTGCACTTGGAAGCCTACAAGGCGCTTTGTCCACTCGCCGTTGTGCTTCTTTTTGATGAACTTGAACAAACGCTTGCCTTTCCCCTCGTTTCTCAGGAACTCGAAGAACAGGCCGTCCACAGTCGCACTTGTCGCCCCGTGGCTGAGAGAGGGGACGCAGCCGCGCAGCATCAATTTCGCGACCTCGGAAGTCGGGTGGTGGCTCTTAAGCTTGTCGAAGCACTTCCTGTCCAGGAATATCTGGAGAAAAAGAGCGGGGGGGGGGACAATAGAACTCAGGGTGTGAAGGTAAGCTCGACGGATTTATCACCTCTTCGGGCACGCCCTTGCAGCGCAGTTTGAACATTGGCCACTTCTCTGTCTCCTCGTCGATGAAATCATCCTCAGCTTTCTTGTCGAAGTCAGGGCAAGGCCACTCGCCGCAGTAGCAGGGCCTGCTGTCCATGACAGACTCGACCAGGACCAGCTGAGAGATCAGCTTCTTGTCGTCGCCTTCCTCGGGAAATCTGACCGGGTGCCGCTCTCTGAGAGCGTCGAGGAAGGGGTAGCTGGAGCCAGGCCGACGAGAAGTGGGCTGGGTGGGGCAGACCTTGTCTCCCTCGTCGTCTTCCTCCTTCGGCTCCGCGCAGATGCTGACGTCAAGGCCCGAAACTTCGGCATCACCATGCTCTCCTGGAACAAAACAAAAATTCCAATATTCGTTCTACTGAAAAAGAAAAAAAGTTTTTCTACCTTTGTTTGTGACAAACGCTTTGTTCTCGGGGATGTCGGGCAGCTCCTCGTCGAACAAGTGAGCCGCTTCCCTAGATCCGGGCACCTCGAAGCCCCTGCTGGAGCCCGGCACCGCCAGATGCTCGTCTATGCACTTGTTCCCGTGGGATCTGGACCGGCCGGTGGGATTCTTTTTGGGACAGGCGTCCTCCTCTTTCAGAAGGTCAGGCAAGTCACCGTCGCTGTTTCCCTTCGCCAGAAGACCCCTTTGCATTTTCTGCAAGTCTTCTTCTACCACGGGAGGCACGAGGGGAGCGCTGCCCTCGTCGTTTGACAGCTTGGTCGCATTAGTGCCGCTGGTAAAACGGGAGACATCATCAGCCGTGGCGTGCTTGAAGCTGCCCATGGTCTGGCGGTTGTTAGAGTAGTTTTCTTCATCTTCCAATTCCAACTCAGCCAATAAGGAAATGGACAATGTGCTCGCAGCGTCGTCGTCGTTGCAGCCGCTGACGGAGGGAGCTTTCGGATCTGGCAGCTCTTCATCGTCCCCTCCTGCCCCCATGTTCGCCTGGCCTTCCAACCATCTTTGGACACTGTCTGCCTTGGCCTTGGCCAAGCCGTCGTCGACCTCTACCTCCTCCTCCAACTTGAGGCGCTTGCGAGCAGAGTCTATCTGGTCAGGGGAGTCTCTTCGCCTCTCTTTCTTTCTCCTGGTGGGTGGTTTGCCTGAAACAACATCTCAGATATTGTAGGGATGGAAATTTATTTTAGTCAATCGATGTCGTAATTTTTTTACTACCTGAAGTTTCGGGAGGCTGTTTTCCGTTGGGCGTGCTGAATTCCTGGTTTTCGTCGACTCGATCGACAGCGCCAGCGCCATTCTCCTCTACTTCCGCCGAGGGGTTCCCATTCTTCCCTATCTCTTGGCAGTTTATGATGATGTTACGCAGGTTTTTGGGCGCCACCCCCAACACCTCGCCCAGCAGTTCATAGTCCTCCCCGCCACTGAGATCTCTCCATATGAGCTTGAAGGCCTCCACCAACTGTTTCCTAGACTCCGCGTCGCGATCGGAAAAGCGGACGGACGGGTTCAGCGTCAGCTTCATCACCAGGTCGTACTTGGCCCGGCGCCTCTGTTCCCCGTCGGGCTCAACCTGCGGCGGCACAGGCTCCTCCTGCTCCTGCTCCTCCTCCTCGACCTCCTCCTCCTGGGGGACCTGCTCCTCTTCACGGCGCACGTCCTGAGGCTCCTGTGAGTCCTCCTCCTCCTGCGAGTCTTCCGCGGTGAAGTGGGTGGAGGCCTGAGACTGCGACATCTGGGATTCGGTGCCCGTAAAGATGGTGGAGGCCACCTCCAGGTGCACGTTCCTT
>JAAUYJ010155901.1_pt1 | contig 17132 bp, 13 predicted proteins | sample 7278031 | NCBI WGS metagenome assembly JAAUYJ01 (sample SAMN14350222, study PRJNA611818) | marine sediment metagenome | isolation source: surface marine sediment (1.8m) | place: French Polynesia: Moorea | collected 2018-08 | reverse complement strand
TTCAGTATTTCTGTTTTGTAAATGTTTAATCAACATCAATTTTTAACACCAATGTAAAAACTGTTGTAGGAGGTTTGAAAATGACTGTTATTCAAATCAATGATTTAGAGATCAATAGCTATCTCAGTGAGCTAAATGAGGTGGAAATTAATTCAACTCGTGGTGGTATTCTACCAGCTATTGGAGCTTTTTGGCTTGGATATGAAATTGGCAAGGAAATTGCCAGACTTACCAAATAGTTTAATCCAAGTAGTTAAATAAAGGTGGATAAGTAGGCAAGACGATTTCTGACATATTCTAAAGTATTAGACTTAAAATTGAAGAAAAAGTTTATAGCCTCAATCCACCTTATCTCTTTTTAGGATGTAAATTGGTGACTAAGCCATCTGAACTTTTTGATTAAGCTCCTTAACAACTTCAACTTGCGCAATTTGTTGTTTTATCCATCCATCAAACAATTCTGAAAGTATCTGATAACGCAATTTATCTGTTAGCTCTGGTTGAATAATTTCTTCTACAAAAATCAAATTTACTCCCTTAGAAGTAACTATAGGTTTAACAACTTGTGGCGGTTGAACAGCGAAAACCACTGCTGAAATTTCTGGTTTTAATTCCCGGCGTTTTACTATTCCTCGATAACCTCCTGAACGTCGTAATTCTTGCTCTTGAATATACTGATGAGTAACTTCATAAAAAGTCATTTCTCCTTCTTGAATAGCATAGAATAATTCCATTGCTAAATCTTCATCATCTAACACAGCTTCATAAATAACTGCACCTGCATAATTTAACTGATTTTCAAAGAAATAAGGTTCTACTTTATTTAAAAATAAATGATTAGCTAATTTTCCAGATAAAAAAGTATAGCGAACAATTTCTTCAAAATTATCAAGGGATAAACCATGTTTTTCTAACCAAGTCCATGTTTCTTTTGCACCATGTAATTTATTCATGGCCCGCATAGCATCTGCTGCTTTTTGTAGTTCTTCTGTTGTTGCTTCAATGCCTGCCTCTGCTACTGCTGCTGTAATAATTTTGCGGGTAATTATTCCTTCTGTAATTTCTGGTATTTTCAAAGAAAATTTAACTTGTTTGAGAATATCTTCAGCAGTAATCTTAATAGATTTTGACATGATTTTGCTCCTTGTTTATGAATTGAAATATCAAAATTTAAAATTGTTGATAGTTTAGTAACTATAGCTTTTTATCAATGAATAATGGCGCATGAAAAATTTCTCTAATTATCAATTATCCATTCTTCATTATTCATTCTTCATTATCCATTATTTTTATAGTTCTAAACCGCCTTTTTGTAATTTTTTAAATGGATCGATAATAAAGTCAATTACCCGACGCTGACGGACAATAACTTCAGCAGTTGCAGTATCTCCAGGACGAAGAACAATACATTCATTTTTAGTAGGAATGCAACCTTGTTCCAAATCAATTTCTAACTCATAAGCCGCCACAGGACCTTGATTAGTTTCTTGAATTTCAGAAGTAGGAGAAATCTTGCTTAAGCTTGCTTCAACAATACCATAATCTTGAAAAGGATAGGCATCAAATTTTAATTTAACTGGCATTCCTTCCTTTAAAGAACCACTTTCTCCAGTTGCCATTTCTGCCTTTAATAACAGAAAAGAATCTTTAGGAGCAATCTCTACAACCATCTCTCCTTGTTGCACCACATCTCCCACATTATCTACTGGCAAGTTAAAAACTGTACCATTAGATTTAGCTCTAACTGTTCGTTTTTCTAAGTCAAAATTTAAAGATTCAATTTCTTTTTCTGTTTGAGCAATTTCAGAAATTAAACCAGTTTTTTGAGCAGCCAAATTTTTGAGTTGTTCCTTAATTTTTGAGATAGAAATTTCACCAGCATGAATAATAGTTTGATAATTATTTTCTTGTTCTCCAAGACGTAATTCTGCTTGCTCAATTTCTGATGCAGCTTGATGAATAATTCGTTCATAACTACTTTTTTGTTCTGCTAAACGTAATTCAGCTTGTTCAATATCTGATTTAGATTGATGCAAAATTCGATTATAACTACCTTGCTGTTCTTCTAAGCGTAATTCAGCTTGTTTAATATCTGCTTCTGCTTGATGAATTACCCGGTCGTAATTTTCTTCCTGTTCTTGTAAACGTAATTTTGCTTGCTCTAAATCTGCTTGAGATTGTTCTAATAATCTTTGTCTTTCTTCTGATATATTCTCCCTTTCAATTACTTGAACTTCACTGACTACACCCTCAATCCAAATATTGCGGTATCGTTCTACTTCTCGCAAAGATTTTTGCCACCGTATTTCTGATAATTCTAAAGCAGTTTGATTATCACGCACACGTTGTTTTCCTTGACTAACTTGAGCAAGTTTTTCTTCTTTCTGTAAATTTAAAGTATTGTTTAAAGCTGCCATATTTTGTTCTGCTTGATGAACTTGAGCTAGCTTTTCCTCCTGTTGTAAAGTAGATGTTCTAACTAACGCGTCAAGGTTTTGTTGTGCCTGATGAACTTGAGCTAATTTTTCTTCTTTCTGAATATTATAGACAGTTTTGAGAGATTGTAAATTCCGTTTTGCTTGCTCTATTTGAGCTAACTTTTCTAACTTTTGAGATTGATTTTGCCGTTCCTGAGTCTGCAACTCTATTTCTAATTGCCCTTTCTGTTTTTCTAATTGTATTAGACGATTATTTTCCCCTTCTAATTTAATCTGAAGTTGTTGGAGTTTATCTTGAATTTGTCTAGAGTCAAACTCAATTAAAATATCTCCCGCTTTGACCGTATCTCCTTCCTCTATATGAACTTTTTTGACTGTCTCTGCAAAATCAACTTCCTGTTTTAAAGTACCTTTTTGTGGTTCTAATCTACCTCTAGCAACACCTGTTTCATCTACTTTTGCCAGCATCGACCAAGGCAATACAATTGTCACAAATAACACGAGAAAATATAGTAGTCCTCGCGTCCATCTTTGAGGTAAAGCATCTAGTAATTCTTTAGTAGCATAAGACCAATCTGCACTGGATGTTTTTGTAGTTTTCGTTAATAAATTTGGGGATGGAGGATGATAACTAAGAGTATTTTTTTCTAATGTAACTAGGTCAGTATCTAATTTTTTATGACCGTTAGATTCGATTATTTCTGGTGAATTTAGTTGCGGCATGATTGAATTTATTCCTGATTATTTTTGTTGTCGCTCGGATAAATCTATTTGCTTCCCATAGGAGCAAGATGCTCCCACTACCGAACAATTTAATCTTGACAGACTACTAGAATCAAACTAAGTCAAAACGAAAAAGTAGTTAGCTAAATATTAATCACCGAATAATTAATAATTAATAGTTAATAATTAATTATTAATAGTTGATAGTCAATTAATTATTCATTCAACAATTTAGGTTTGAAGCCTCCCCTTTGAAGGGGATAAATCAAAAAAATTCCTTTTAGTCAATCCCCTGATTTTAAGAAGGGGTAATTATTAACTAGCTATCAGCTTTCAGCTATCAGCTATCAGCTAAAAATACGAGGGTATAAGTCCCCCACTATATTTTTTAAAATTAGTGGTGTGTGTTAATGGGGGTCTGAATCCCCCATTATACACCGTGGAAAGCTGATAGCTGAACGGTGACTGCTGACTGCTACTTCAATTATTAATTGTTCATTGTTAATTGCTGAATAATATCATGTACATTTCCCAAGAAATTCGGATAATTAGTAATCGTAAATCTTGTGTTTGTAGTAGAGCTTTAGCAAAACTACAAGCCTAATTTTCATGGTTTTACTGAACATGATATAGCAATCCTATTTTATTCGTGCCAAAAATTTTACTGCTTTTTAGGCAACAGGCAATAGGTGGGAGTTTCAGTTTTTGTTTGACCTACTTTTTGATTTATTACGACCTATTTAGGATTGCTATATAAGCTAATACTTTAAGAGGTTGTTTGATAAGTCATCGATCCCCCTAAATCCCCCTTAATAAGGGGGACTTTTCCTTGTATTTTCCCCCTTTTCAAGGGAGACTTTCCGTTTTATTTCCCCCCTTTTCAAGGGGGGTTAGGGGGGATCTAAATCAAAATTCAGACTTTTCCAACATCCTCTAAGCAGCCACACTTAATTGTTGCTGATTCAAATAATAATAATGACCTCGTTTTGCCATTAACTCTTCATGTTTTCCTTGCTCAATTAATACCCCTTTATCTAATACCAAAATTAAATCTGCTTGACGCACAGTAGATAAACGGTGAGCAATAATTAATGTAGTCCTATCTTTCAGTATTTGATTAAAATTTGTCTGAATAATTCGCTCTGACTCAGCATCTAAATGAGAGGTTGCTTCATCTAATACTAATAACTGAGGATTTCCTAACAAAGCACGAGCGATCGCTAATCTTTGTCTTTGACCCCCAGATAACATTCCTCCCCCTTCACCAATTTGAGTTTCATAACCCATGGGCAATTTTTTAATAAAATCATCAGCTCCAGCTAATTTTGCTGCTTGGATAATTTCTGTTAAACTTGCTGAGGGGTGAGCAATACTCAAATTTTCACGAATAGTACCACCAAATAAAAAAGTATCCTGGTCAACTACCCCAATATGCTGACGCAGCGAAGGTAATGATAAAGTAGTTATATCCTGACCATCAATCAAAATTTTGCCATCAGTAGCAGGATAAAGCCCTAAAACCAACTTAGAAATAGTCGTTTTTCCCGAACCACTGCGCCCTACTAATGCCACAGTTTGTCCTGGTTTCACCTCAAAACTGAGATTTTCCAAAACATTTATATCGCTCTCTGGATGATAACGGAAAGTCACATTATCAAACCGAATATGACCGCGCAACCCCATAACCGACTGTCGCACCTGATGTTGTAAATCTTCTTCTGGTTCAGTATCAATTACATCATTAATTCTTTCTATGGCAATAATTACTTCCTGAACTTGATTCCAGAGAACGGTCAATCGTTGGAAGGGGTTAATCACATTACCAATCAACATATTAAAAGCCACCAACTGCCCAATAGTCAATTCTCCCCGAATAACTAACCACGCGCCAAACCAAAGTAAACCAGTAGTTACTAAAGTTTCTATACCAGAACTAAATATTTGCAGTCTGTTACCTATAACTTGCCCAGAAAAGTTTTTTCTGACAGACTTATTGAGAAATTCTTCCCATCGCCAACGCACCGTTTGTTCCACTGCCATTGACTTAACAGTACGCACACCAGAAAGCGATTCAATTAAATAACTATTCTCCTCTGCTAATGCACCAAAAATTTCCCTGGAAATTCTGCGTAAGAAAGGGGTAGCAATTAGAGCTAAAATCACAAACGGCGGTACAATAACCAACGCCAGCAAAGCCATTTTCCAACTATACCAGAACATTAGCCCTAAATAAATAAACACTGTCAACAAATCTAATAAAATTGACAGTGCTTCTCCTGTTAAAAAGCGTTGAATTTTCTGGTTTTCCTGAACACGGGAAATAATATCCCCCACATAACGAGACTCAAAAAAGTTGAGAGGTAAGCGAAAAGTATGACGAATAAATCCGACAATTAACGAAACATGAACCTTATTCGCTGTATGGTCGAGCAGATATTGGCGCAACCCTCTCATTGCCACCTGGAATAAACCAAAAATAATCAACCCCAAACCCACAGCAGTTAATGTCAGCGTGCTACCCTGCACTACCACCCGGTCTAATAATAATTGGGTAAATAACGGGGTAATCAATCCAAAAATTTGAATAATTACAGAAGCAATAAATACTTCTATTAATACGCCCCCATGAGGTTTGATTAATTCAAAAAATTGCCAGAATGGAGTAACCGTTTCTTTGGCTTCTTTGATTAGAGCAGTAGGTTGCAACAGCAAAGCATAACCTGTCCAACTATCTTTAAATTCTCTGTGGGTCAAGGTGCGTTGACCAATAGCAGGGTCTGCTACAACAACGTGCCTTCGGCCAACTTCATAGACTACGACATAATGCTTACCTTCCCAGTGAACAATAGCAGGTAATTTTTGTTTGCCAAGTTGGTCAAGACTTGCTCTAACTGGTCTGGTGGCAAACCCAATACTTTCTGCTGCTGCTGATAACCCCCGCAATGAAGCCCCATTACGGTCTACATTGGCAATATCTCGCACTCGGTTAACACTAAAACGCTTCCCCCAATAACGAGCCACCATAACTAAACTAGCAGCGCCACAGTCGGAGGCACTTTGTTGGGCAAAAAATGGATAGCGTCTGGTAATTCGCTGTAGTAGATGACCTACTCTTTGACTGGGGTTAGGAAAGTAGGCTTTTCTAATCTTTTTCTGGGCAATATCTTCAATTTGCCTATTCTCAAATTTGACAGTAGTTGGGAAATTGTCAGTCGAGGTGACAGATAATTGAGAAGTTTGCCCTAGAGGAATTGGTAGGTTATCTGATTTTACTTGTAAGGAATTTTGCTTTTGAGCAACTTCGTAAAGATGTTCTCGAATTTGAGGATATTTTTCTATAAGTGGAATAAGGGTTTTTCCGGATAAATAGCAAAGTTTCAAATTTACCGATGCTCTGGCTGAGTAAGATAGAAAGTCAGCATTAGGAAATAGGGTACATTCGCCAAATGTTGCTCCTGCATTTAAGGTGGTAATTAATTCACCAGCCTCATCTAGTAGTCTAACTTTGCCTGCAATAATGATATAGATGCCTGACTCTTCTCCCTCTGCTTGCCAAAACTTACCGACTTTCGGTGTCAAATATTCTAATGTTTTCAGGCAATTTTCTATTTCTTTTTCTGAAAGTGAATATCCTAAGACATCAGCGAGTTGCCCCTGGGTTAAAGCAGGAGTGGGTGCATTTTGAACCATAACTCAAAATTTTGTTTACTAAATATTTAGTGTTATTAGTGTTAGTTATTAAAAGAGTTGAAACTTAATATTCCCAGGGATGGGTTAAGACTTAGGTCAGAGTTAAGGTCTCGAATTACAATGTTTTTGCCATTAATATCTTGACCAGAAATTTCTTCCGCTTTCGGTGGCTTTGGTTTCGTCGATAAACCCATTTGTTTAAGTAACCGACTAATATGGCGATCGCTTAACTCAATGTCAAATTCTTTTGCTAAATGTTTGCTTAACCAATTAGCAGTCCACCGCCGGAATACATAACCAAATTCCTTGGGGCTATTACTTACAAGCTCTTTCAACCGTTCTAAATATTGTTCGTTAACCTCTTGAGGACGACCTATAGGATGATTATTCCATTTGTGAGCTTGACCAGACTTAGCGACAAGTATCCAATGTCTAGCTGTACCCGGAGAACAACCAATAGCTTTACAAATTTGGCTCTGGGTTTTGCCTTCATCTGCTAGCAGCATAATTTCTATTCTCTGGCGATATTGCCAGGGCAACTTATCATCTAGATTTTTTTCTAAGAGTTTACGCTGAAAAGATGTCAAGCACTTGCCATTTACACTTGACTTACTCGTCGTGACTTTGGAGTTTAAGTGATTGGACAACATAGACCTACAGTTATTTGTTTACAACTTCAGTTTTTCTACGAGATATATATTTCTCAGCTACAGTTACTTATGCAGTTTTGTCTTTTTTATTTGAAAAAAAGATGTCAAGCAGTCCCTCTGTAAGCCTGACTGACTCATTGTGACTATAGAGTTTGAGTGATTGGAGAACATAGGTATATAGCTATTTATTATATAACTCCGGTTTTTCTACGAGATATATATTTCTCAGCTACAGTTACTTATGCAGTTTTGTCTTTTTTATTTGAAAACTTGTTTTTATGTGATTACTTAAATTTGGCGCAAATTTGGTGAATTTGCTGTGAAATATTATCTAAGTAAAAATACTTTAACAGATGCAAGAGTTTTTATCAAGCTTTACAAAATCTTTACAAAATCTTTACAAAATCTTTACAAATCCGCTTTCAGTATCTCTTATTGTGTTCTAGCTAACATTCTTGATCAGCTTTTTTTGAAACTGTATTATTTGAAATAGAAAGAAAAATATAAAAATTATAGCAGTTTTCAGTTTTTTAATAACTGAAAACCGCTATATAAAAAATATGCAAACGCAAATGGAAAAGAAAAAAATCAACTACTAGCCTTAGATATAGCATAGAGTGCGATCGCTAAACTCAATCGTGCTTGTTCAACCTCAGATAAATCAGACCAATGAACAGGTTGTATCGTTGCCAAAGTATTTTCTACAGAATTATTATTTTGTTCGCCACGCATCGAATAAGCAAGAGGACGCGCCATTACTTCCAAATCTTCCAAATCCCAACCGGGTAAAACTTCACTCACACAATGTACCAACTGATCTGATAGAGACAAAGTAGATCCTAAACGATTCACCTGATCTACAATATTTACAGCAACTTGACCTAACCTATTCAGTATACCACCAGGAACACGACCTGAAAATTTAGTAGATAAAGACTTCTGGATCTCAACTAAAGACCAAAATTTAGTCGCTTGACTATATAACTTTTGGGAACCAGAATTAACCTCAGTATCAGTCAATAAATTAGATAAAGGTAGCTCTTGTTCAAGGGAAGCAAAAAAAGCTTCTGATTCAACTTCACAAGGATTCCAAGGATAACAAATATCATCTAGTAATAGTGCATTTAACATATCCAATTCTACTTCGGTAGAATTATGATCAAAAAATGGAGAGCGAGAGGGCTGATTATTCATAATTTCATTCCTGGGTATAGATAACTATAGTAGTTAATAGTAGGTAATTAGCAATATTGTTATTTCCTACTTACTCAACTACAGAAGCATAATAGCTAGTTCCGTAATCGAGCTATGGGTAATCAAAATTTGTTGTTGTTTCAATTACAAACTCAAAAGCTTGACCTTGAGAACTGCCAAATTTTATCAAAGTACCTGATTCTATGGCAACTTCATCACGATGGATTCTTTGCCAACTATTAGACTGATAAATTAGAGTACCATAACGAGAAAAATCTCGTAAAAAGTAAATAGGTTCAATATTTTCATCAGGTAAACAACGACAGAAAATTTCAGCGTGCTTTTGGGAAACCCACCGCTCCAAAATCACCACATCATTTTCCTGAGAACGTCCAACCCTAATCATCCCAGCCCAAATAAACCAGATTTGACTATTACTATCTTGAGAACGTAAAAACGCCCTGGAAGTCGAACTACCTATCCAAGTTGGAGAGTTAGTAGGTAGTTGAGTGACTAATTCATCAAACACTTGAATCAATTGACCATTAAATTCTGGGTGCATATACAATACTGGTAAAGTCCAGGCAGGTTGATTAAATTTATACAAAGTCAACAACTGTTGCCTAGCTACTGCTACAGCTTGATCGATTAACATTCCCTCCGTTAAACCTTGAGCAAATGTTTCAATAAAACTTAAGGCTTCTTCATCAGCTATTTCATCCCGCATCCCCAATACTGCAGGTACTCCATGATGAATTAATACTTCTGCCAAACTACTGCGGGGAATAGAATTTACCAGACCAGAGGGTTCTTTTTCTGTGCTAGGTTGAGCTCCCCAACAAGCATTGAATAATGCCAATGTTACCCCGTTGCGAACCAGCACTTGCGCTAACTCAGTGCCATTGAGTTTTGTTTCGGGTGCTAAAAACAACCAACCGCCATCTGGCCCCGGACTGCCGTGGCCCGCATAAAATAAAACGTTATAGTTTTTTGTGTCTAGATGGGAAATTAGTTCTTCTCGACTAGGTTGAATCAGTGTATCGACTTTACAGGGAACAGTAGGGATGGAGTTATGTGAATTTTGGCCTTTGTTGTAATGTGCCAAAACTGCCGTCAGTTGAGCTGCTTCTTTTTCAAGTTCTAACTTTGAATAAACAGAGGATTCATCATTGGATGAAGATGACTCGCTATTAACATTTGACGATTGGACTTTGGGACTATTTTCTCCAATCACCAATAGAATATTTAAGGATGTCCCCAGGTGTTGGTCAGGTAGAGGAGTAACATCACTGGTGGTACGGCTAAATAAGATATCTCGACTTAAGGAAATAGCTGGTAAACCTGGCCCTGGTTGCATAGTTTCCCAAGGTAGGGCAATTAATTCTGGTTCTCTGAGGTCTAATCGTACCCGCAAAGGTAACTCTTGGCCAATAGCAATACCTTGACTCTGGTGGAGGCTATGAGCAATTTCCCCTTGAAATAGCCACTGCCATAAGCCCATACCCAGATTTTGCATGAGGCGACTGGTACGACTAATCCTGAGAGTGGGATCGGAAGCAGCATGAAGATTGGAACCTGAAGCCAAAGCTGGCTGAGGTGTACCAATGGGAATTACTTGTAAACTTTGTGGAGAGAATATTTCTAGCCAAGCTTGCCAAGCTTGTGATAAAGTTTCTGGCCAAGTTTGGTCATGGTGGACATATCCTCGTTGGAAAGGAGCCTGCATGACCCAGATGGCAAAATGATTAGTTTGGGGGATATTTAGGCGAGCGATCGCTATACTTAGACAAGGACTCTCTGGAGGAAAAGGCATTCAATTTTTTTGATCTGTGTAATATATGAGAACCTCTATTTTAGTTTATCTTAAGTTGTGGGGTCTGAGTCTTTAGTTTTTCCTGCCAGGAAAATTTAATATAGATTCAAAGGCGGTCTGGTACAATTTAATCGATCAATTTTGATTGAATTTTTACTGAATTTTCACTAAAATTTTGTTATGAACAAGTTGCAAGGTTGTGTGATTATCTTGTTCAATAGTTCCCACGAAATCTTACTCGTACTTCGAGATAATAAAGATTCTATTCCTTTTCCAAATACTTGGAATTTATTAGGAGGATTTTTAGAAGGTAGTGAATCCCCAGAAGAATGTATTCGTCGGGAAATAAGGGAAGAAATAGAACTTGAATTAGGGCGGATTAATTATTTTCATAAGTATTATATTTACGACCGAGAACATTATGTTTTCTGGAAACAAATAGATTTAGATTTAAAGCAGATTAAACTTAATGAAGGTCAGCGTTTAGCTTATTTTAGTAAAACTGAATTACAGCAACAAAAGTTTGCATTTGAATGTGACAAGATTTTAAATGATTTTTTTGAGCAAGTTATATAGTAATTCCTATAGTGATGAAGTAGGCTCATTTCTAGGTTTTAGGTGTTAGGTTTTAGGCAATACTTTACTGGCAATATAATAGAAATTAAATATCAAGCATATTTCGCTCTTATGATGTACAAGGCGTGAATTGAAAATCTTGTAGTGCGGGCATCTTCCCCGCTAGTTGTGTACCTGCTTAACATCGGAAAGCGCTGTAAATACCTGATTAGTATGGGAATTGCTATAGCAACTTATAACTACTTTTTATTCATCATAATCTGAGTAGCGAAATTTTCCTTTCGCGTGGGAGAAATCATCCTAGCTTTTAAAATAGCAGCTCCTAAAAACGCATAAGAAACTACCCCCACAAATGCCAAAATAAATATACTTAAAACTCCAGCAGCATTCCATAAAGCATGAAGAATAGATGCTGTAAAATAACCAACTGCTAAAATTAACCAACTATTACGACGTTTCAAAGCACTTAAGCCAATAAAATAACCAAAATATCCACTATAAGCCAAATGTCCGGCAACCGAACCTAAAATCCTCGGAATTAATAGTTGTAATCCTACCAACTGACCACCATCTATTCCGAACTGAAGACTTGCACTATCAACAATACTAGGAACATATTGCCCTAAAGTTTCTAATAAAGTAAATCCTACTGCTGAAGCTGTACCTAATAAAATTCCATCTAAAGGTTCCCAAACACCTATTTTTTCTCGCCAGGGAGAAGGTAAAAAACGACCAATTAATAATGCTAAAAATATAGGTATTCCCTTGAGTAATTCTTCCATTAATCCCGCTCCAATAAACATTTTTAGCAGGAAATTAAGAAAACCAACTTGCTGAGGATTTACTGATATATCACCAGGTAATATTAAGCGAAATACTCCAATAAAAACTGTCAATATAGGACTAACTAAAATTAATACAGTAGTTAATGCAGAGCCAAATAATATCCACCAAGGTTTTTGTTTGCCACAAAGTCGATAAATAAAGTAATAAGCTGCAGTAGAAATATAAGCTGCTAAAAGAAAATTAAAAGCTTGTGCTTTACCCACCATCACAAACATTAAAACTACAAAAACTACAGTGATAATACCGGGATAAAGATAAGCTTTTTTAACTAACTGCTTTCCTGTAGAGGCAATTGGAAATAATTGTGTCAAAGTAATAGCACTTTGGCCTTGAGTATTAGAAATTGATTGGTCAGGAGGTGTAGTAGAGTTTTCTAATGGATCTATTAATGAAGTAGCTTTTTGAGTCGATAAGTTGTCAAAGATAAATTCTGGTCCTTTGTAGCCCAGAGTAATTCGATCGCCCACCTGTAAAATTTGACACCCGTTTAGCTTTGTACCATTAATATAAGTACCATTGGCACTATTTAAGTCACAAATTTCCCACTTTAAAGCAGTCGCATTTGTTTGTGTACCATGAAGACGAATTAATGCGTGACGTCGGGAAACCATCCCATATAATTTTGTATCTAGGACAATTTGACAACTTGCAGAGCGTCCTAGCATAATTTCTTCTGTCTCAGATAGGTACTTTTTAAGTAGTGTTTCCTCACCTACTCTTTTTGTAGACAGTTGTCGCAGAAATACCATTTTTTAGATATATTTGGGAGTCAAAATAATTATCAATGAGCAATGAGCAATTATCAATTAAAAATTGTTTCTTGTTCATTGTTCATTGTTTATTACTTAATGTCTACAGCAATTTCTACTGATTAGCTTTAGCATCTTGAATTGCTAAATAAAATAATAACGCTGCGAGAGGTATACTCAGACTAAGGATTACTCCTGTTAATAAACCGCCTAGTTGTGGCTCCCCAGAAGATAACTCAAATATAGAACCAACTGCTGCGATCGCTGCTATACAACTGCAACCCAAAAATAAACTTGATTTAGGAGTTCCTACCATAATCTTTTCACCAAATATTATTCACTTTTTGTGCTTTTTGTGATTTTAAGAAAGGCACAGAAGTCAAGAATAAATTATTCTCTAACTTCTGAAGCATAACTTTCAAATTAAATTTCCCAATACTTTAACTAATAGATTTAACTGCCTTTGGAGAAAACTTGTGTTTGGCCAACTCTTCGTTAAGTGCTAACTTATTTTCTACTCGGTCTACAAATAGCACTCCTAGCAGATGATCCATTTCATGCTGAATTGCCCTAGATAATAATTCTTTAGCTGCAATAGTTTTAGGACGACCATTTTCGTCCTTATAGGCAACCTCAATAACTTCAGGACGTTTGACATCCAAATATACACCAGGAATACTTAAACATCCTTCTTGATAAAGAGAAACTTCGTTGCTGTACTTTTTAATAGTAGGATTAATCAAAATCAACGGAGGATTAGCGGGATTATCTGGCTCACAGTCAATCACAATCACTTGCTTCTGGACATCAACTTGTGGTGCAGCTAAACCAATACCATCCGCAGTGTACATAGTTTCGAGCATTTCTCTTATCAGTTGCCGGATATTATCATCTACCTTCGCCACACGTTTAGCAGACTGACGCAAGGAGCGATCGCCCAAATAATGTATTTCTAAGGGTGGGTTCTGTAATTTTTGTTTCTTAACTAGAATTTCAGAAGTAGTCATAATCTCACTTACAAAAATGGCTATATTTTAAACTAAGGTATTTTTTGTACCTCTTTACCTATCTTAATAGAAAATATACGGCCCCCGAAATAATAGTTAAGCTAATTACTGATTATCACATCCCAGTCAAAATCCCTAAATCATTAATTAATTTTAATTTAATGTAGTGGAGTATGATAAATTGCTTTATCTGGCCTTAGGGACTTCCAAGAAAAAAATATCCCATTGCATTCAATTTCAGGGAGTAGGGAGTCGGGGAACTCCAAGAATTGGATAATTTATTTTTTGCTATTCCCTTATTCGTTGATTTACCGCTATTTTCTTACTTTTTAATTTTGTCTGACAGGTTTTGTCTGGACATACTACATATAATTGATCAAAATCCCATGTTGATACAATTTCGTGCCCTGAGATTCTAAATTCTTTTTTGAGAAATATTAGAAAAACTTAACTAATTATTATATTTCCTATAAATCAAAAAGATTATGAATAATGATTCAAACCCTTCTCCACCTAATCCTGACAATTATAGTCCTGCCGTCGAAAGTCCTAATGGCACAGAATTAGCCATAACTCCAGCAAAAACTGCTATAGAACCATCAAACTCTGTAGCTGAGAAGAATGAAAAAGAAGAAATTCAACTGTCGCCCACATATATCAATAGTTTGGCAAACCCAGAAGAAGGTGAAGGGCCAAGAAATCGAGGCGCATCTATTGTCACCCTCCTAGCCATCGCAGTGATGATACTAGGGCTGGCGGTGGATAATGTAATACTTGGCTATATCAGTGCTGTAGTAGCAATGATAGCTTCTATCAGGATGATTTGGCCGAGTTGGGGCAACGTCTGGAAAACTCTAATCCCTCCAGTTTGGCGTAACCTAATCATTGCTTGCTTTGGTATTCTGGCTGCTATTGTGGGTTTATTGATGTTAAGTGGGGCAAATCAACAACCAGGTAGCCGTAATATCCAGATTAACTGGGACGCTATTGGGGCGGTAGGTGAACTGATCGGAGCATTGGGACAAATTTTAATTGCGATTATTGCTGTATATGTAGCCTGGCGACAATATGTTATTTCTAAAGATTTGACTATTCAACAAAACCGCATTACCCAACAACAGACTATTGATGCTTACTTTCAAGGTGTTTCTGAACTGGCAATGGATGAAAAAGGTTTCTTGGAAGATTGGCCACAGGAACGAGCGATCGCCGAAGGACGTACAGCAGCTATTGTTAAAAGTGTAGATGGAGAAGGTAAAGCGAAAATTCTCAGATTTTTATCTCAGTCTAAATTAGTAACGCCCATTAAGCGCGATCGCCAACTCGGTAGGCCCATTCTCGATGGTAATGGTGGTTATGCTGAAGATAGGGAATATGGTATTCGTGTGATTGATTTAGGAGTAATGTTAGCTGGTGCTGACTTGACAAAAACTGATTTGCGCTGGACTGATTTAAGTGATGCTAATTTGGTTAGAGCTAACCTGAGTGGTTGTGATTTAGTAAAAGCTAATTTCTCCCGCACTATTCTCTATGAAGCAAATCTTACAGGTGCTGACTTGAGAGGAGCAAGATTTTTCTATGGTAGCGTGGAAACTTCAACTCCCCGGAGTCGTACTCAGATCCCCAATTATCAAACAGGTAGTTGCACTGGGGCGGTAGTGGAAAATGTCAACTTTACTGGGGTTAAGCGTTTATCTGAAGAACAACGTTATTATTGTTGTGCTTGGTCTGGGGAAAAAAGTAGAAAAACTATACCTGGTGGTTGTGATGGTATACCGAATAAGTTGGGGCGTTAATAATGGATAATGGATAATTGATAATGGATAATTGATAACTTTTTATTGGTTGTTTGATTTGGCTGATTTGACTGATTTGACAATAGTTGTTAGGAGTTTTACAGCGGTTTTCATTTAAGTAGACCACAGTAGGGAAGTTGTATGCAACGTCCCTACTGGGTTTTAGTTATGGCTCCGGTGGTTCATCAAGAGCGAAAAGCGCTGTAGACTACATTATTTTTAATAGACATCTGGTGATCATCAAAAATCAAATCAATTATTTCTCCCTACTCCCTACTCCCTACTCCCTACTCCCTACTCCCTACTCCCTCCTTTCCACCAGAGGTCTAATAATTATAATTATCCATTATCCATTAACTTTATCTCCCATTTCCCAAGCTGCTTGGAAAAAATCACGTTCGCATAACATAGCATAACAATAAGTTGATTCCGCTTCCTGAATATTATCTACATAGCGGTCGATCACACTCTCTAACCGTTGCACTAAATATTGAAATTCTTGACTACTATAAGTACGAATCCACTCAGAATATTTATGCTCTGGAATTTCTGGTTTTGCTAACTCTTGCCCCAAAAAAGCATATAGTCGCATACAAGGAGTCATTGCCGATGCGATCGCGCCAATATTACTACCCCAGGAAGTTGCCACCAAAAAATCTGTGTAGCGTCGTGTAGCAAATCCTGGCTTAATAGTTTCTAGGTTGACCCCCCATTTAGCAGCATAGCTGTGATGTAGTTGTAATTCTTGTTTGACTCCACCTGCAAGACTATGAAATAATTCAAATGTTTTCCAGTCGGGGGCTTTAGCTGCAGCAATACTGTAAGCGCGGGCAAATGCTCCTAGAAAAAAAGCATCTTGTCCGACATAATAGGCAAAGCTTTTCTGAGGTAATGTACCATCAGCAATTCCTCGCACAAAGGGATGAGAAAGGCAGACTACTGCTAATTGTTGATTTGTTTTCCACAAATTATTTGATATCATAGCCTTTTTTAATAGAAAATATGAGAATATTTACAAAGGGAGGCAGATGCTCCCACTGATAATAACATTGAATCCTAATATTAAATCCGGTAGTATTAGTATAAATAAATTACAGAAACCGGGTTTGTATTAAATTACCATACTGATATCTGTCTCCCACAAATCTGGTTTCTTATAACACTTCAAAGCAAGTATATTTAGTATAATACAACAATTTACCTATTTTTTTCTTCCCTATATTATCATAATTTTTTGCCAAAAAATGGTAGAAAAAATGTAGGTTGGGTTGTTCCCGTTAGGGTTGCGCAGCATGGAACGAAACCCAACATATCTAGGTCTTTTGATCAACATCTGTTGGGTTGCGCTGGCGCTTAACCCAGCCTACAATCTTATAATTAATTATCTCAAAATGAAATATTCTCTAGTAATTCCTATTTATAATGAAGATAAAAATCTGCCGGAATTATATCGGCGCATCAGTGCAATAATGAATAGAATGGATGGAGATGTAGAGTTAATTTTGATTAACGATGGCAGTCGCGATCGCTCTCTCCAAATGCTCCGAGAATTCCATCAACAAGACTCTCGAATTTGTTATTTAAGTTTTGCTCGTAATTTCGGACATCAAGTTGCTGTTACTGCTGGTTTAAATTTTGCTAGAGGAGAAG
>JAAUYJ010207527.1_pt1 | contig 17149 bp, 21 predicted proteins | sample 7278031 | NCBI WGS metagenome assembly JAAUYJ01 (sample SAMN14350222, study PRJNA611818) | marine sediment metagenome | isolation source: surface marine sediment (1.8m) | place: French Polynesia: Moorea | collected 2018-08 | reverse complement strand
TCTTCTTCTCGGGCTCTGGGTTCTTCTCATGGGCGAAGCGGCCTAGCCCCTAACTTTCACCTGTGCACCAGTGCTTTGATCTGGCAATGAGAAGAGGAGCAAGGGAAAAGGAGTGCCGTCGCGAAGGAGGAGGAGGGGGAAGAGGGCCCCACGGATCGAGAAAAAAGACTGATGGCTGGATAACGAGGCTCGATCGAAGCAAGGCTCTCTTCCTCCGCCAGGTTTTCGTTCCTCGCCGCTGCTGTGATACAAAACACTTTTTTACCGCACATTTTTTTTGTATGGAAGACAGCAGGAGCTCGATCGGGATCGAGTCTGTGTTTGTAGCTGCAGACATGCGCAAGGTGACGAATATCTGGTAAGCAAAAAGGTGAGAGAAAGGCATGAATAACAAAGTGATATAAGGCCTTTCACCCGCCTCTGTTGCACGTATAGGAAAAGCGGCCATAAATGTGATTATCGGACTGGAGATGGCTAAGGCTCAACTCTTGAGGGTGAAGTCTCCTCCGGTTCTAAGGAAGGGGACTTTCCAGTGAAGTGAACTCGTAGCAAAACAGAAGAGAGACACTGCATACATTCAGAATTGGAGGAAGACTCGCTTTTCTTCTCACGTCTCCTCCGCTCAGACATCTTTGAAAGGCTGCGAAGGAGAAGGAGGCCGAGGAGAGAGAAGAAGATAAATAGTGGTGCTGCAAGGCGCAAAGGGGGGGAGGAAAGAGAGGAGGAGGAGGAGGAATTCCCCCACTACTACGTCTTCCTGCGTGGCTTACCGACCGTAGTAGCTATGCCCCCTCTTCCCTGCAAGTAGGTACGTGCATACGTCCTCCCTCCCTCCCACGGCCAAGCAAGTGACCATTCCTCCTCCTCGTACGTACGGCCGTCGCCCTAGTCTGAAGGCGCTAAGGACAATTGCGCTAGGGAAGGGAGAGGACGAGGAATTGCAGGCCCATAGCAGAAAAGAAAGAAAGTTTGAAAGCTGGGCTGATCTGAGCTGAACTTCTCCTTCTCCACCTCTGTGGTTCTGCACACACGAACAGGCGCCTCCCCTCCTACCTTCCCATCTTCCCCCACCCTTCCTTCTGGGCCGTCACAGCCCTTGACCACCTCGTTCTTTTGGGCGCTGCTGCAAGTATACAGCAGGAGGAGGAGGGGAAGTGTCAACCGCACCGAACGAACCAGCCTCGGGCGCAGAGGGACGAAGAAAAAAAACTGCTCATTTCAAGGGAGGGGAAAAGAGCTACTCCTCCTACTTTCCGGAGGGGGAAAGCAGTTCGGTGGGTCTGTTGGGCGGCCCAAAAGGACGGACGTTGAGTGCAAAGGAAGACTGCGGTGTGAGCACACATAGGTGGAAGGAGAGGAAGGCGGAGAAAGAGAACGGACGAACGGACAGAAGCGTGGGCGGAGAAAGGGGAAAAAAGTTCTTTCTCTTTCCCCCTCCCCCTCTTCGCCTTTTGGCGGACTATAGCGATCAAGATTCCAAAATAAACAGACCGGCCTCCGTCCGTCGCCGTCGCCGTCGCCGCTGGGCCTACTTCTACTGACTGCTTTTGCAGCAAGTAGTGTGAACTGTGAAGCTTTTTTCTTCCCTCCCTCTTTCTCCTCCTCCTTCAAACATGGCAGCGTCTGCCTCCTCCTCGACGAGGGGAGACAGCCGCCGTGGTCACGATGGAGGAGGGAGGAACGGCGGGGGCGGCGGCGGGGGTGAACATGTGTTTGATGAAGTCGAGACAAACATAGTGCTGAGTGCTAGATGCACGTACAATGTTAGTGCCGCGATCTAGTGACAGCAACAGCATACAAAGAGCAAACGCCAGTTCAATTATAGTGACTCAATCACCACTTCAGTGATCAATTACCTGGACTGTCTGTCTGTCTGCCAAGATCGCGAAAAGGAAAGAGAAAGTGAAAGGCAGAAAAAAGGGTTGATAGTGAGTCTGCAAGTCTCCCCGCACCTGTGTACGTACTGCAGGCGCGGGCGTAAGCCCACACGCACGCAGGAGTCTGTTTTCTCGGTTTATTGGCGCAGGAAGAGGAGGAGGCAGGGAGAAAGCGAGCGAATGGAAGGGATATATAGGGCAAAATCGCATAGCACCACAGTTCGACGCAAAGCTTTTTTCTAGATATTCCGTAGAGCACATAAATATTCAAAAATTCAAAATCTAAGGACTATTCCCCCTTCTCCAATCAGTGGTTTCCTGCTATCGTCAAGAAGCCGCTCATCAAATTGAAAACCTATCCCACCTGTTGACATTGACCATCATCGCTTAGAACCAGGATAATCTTTTCTTTTACTTTTGACGACCTTCCTATACAATCAATCTGTGCCGATCGAAGTAATGCACCGACAGATTAAGAGACTTGCACTGAAATCTCCCCTTGTCCTTCAGGCCTTTTCATAATTGGTAGGCATAACACAGCCGCAGAAGTAGCGGTAACACTCTCTCGACAAAAACAAAGCTACTGACGTCTCAGGCCTTTTCTAAACTTCACACGTCTGTACTGTCTTTGCTATAATGGCATAAAATAGCAGTAACCATGTCTCGAAGTCTATGAAATCTGTTCTTCAATAGCAGTCCGTCCCGTCCTGTTGCACTGCTGTCCTTGGTTCAGTTTCTAGCTGGCATTAAATATCGAAGTAACTTCCTCAAGACTACCCAATTTAATTTCCTAATCTTACTTTCCAACTCTTGTCAGACTCATTGCTAGCGACGAACTTTTTTCCCTTCCTCCACCTCCTATTCATTTAAACTTTTCTTGCACTGTGCAACGTCTTCTGATCTTTTACCGACTCACCATCAACCTCGTCGCAGCATTTCCCTGGTGATCGCGCAATGTCCAAGGAAGCGAGCTTGGGCTCCGCCGCTGAACTGACGGCAACTACGGGAAACAGGAGTAGGAATTGGAGGGGCTTGGTACGAAGAGGCTTCCAGTGTAGGCGACTCCAAGAGCCATGACTGCGTCTGAAACAAGGACAGGAAAGAAGTGATTGCAAACCAAGCACCCTGCTTCCTGGATCTCCCTAAATTCCACCACCTTTTGAACCATGACCATCTCCTACCAGCGCGATGTCGCCAGCTCAACTGCTGGCGGCTTCACCCGTCTGCTCTTCAAGTGGAAGGGCTCACTGTACAAGCTCATCTACCGTGAGCTTGCCCTCTTCATCTCGGCGTACATCATCCTATCGCTGGTCTACAGGGAGCTCCTCACCGAGTACCAAAAGACGTAAGAACTGAGCAGCTCTCTTTTGCCAACAAAACGCATTAAAACATTTATGTCCATCTTTAAACGTTCTTTTCCCCTCCTCGTATGTGTACGACGGCTTTCTGCAAACTCGAGACGTTGCTTGAAGCCAGCTTTTTTCCTGTGTAGGATAACTAGGATTCCGTCCGGATCCAAAGATTGTAGCCCCCTTTTTTCTTACCGCAGCCTTCAATGTGTTCTTGTAGTTGCTGTGCTTCTGTAGGAGGGAACTTTCTCACACCCATCTCCTACCCGCCGCCTAATAACATATATGAACTCGCTTTTTTATACGATGTCTCCCACCCCCACAAAAAGACCAACTGAAAACAGTATTCCTCCAAAAAAACGAGGAATTTTTCTGTGTCACCGTACATTAATTCACTTGCCCAACTCTATCCCATTTGATCACTATCAACCCCCTCATATCTGTTGTCATTAGGTTGTGTGCAGTGAGAGAAGCCGCCTGAACTCTAGCAGCGGTATACGGTGCGGCAAAGGCATCGCAAGAAAGACTTGAAAGAAGGATTCGGTGCCTCATACACGTACTAGCACACAGACAAATCAAGTGTCGGGGGACAATTTTTCCTCCTGGCAAAAACCAACACACCTTGCGAATGAACACACATATTGAAAAGTAACGCTATCTGGAGTGAATGGCGAGGTGATTTTTCATGCCGACCTCGTTCCTCCGATACAACGAAGAAAGATAGCCTGTTCATCTCACCCATGAGATCAAGAAAGACGGCTGGAGGACCCACCAACAGGCCAGGAGAGTCTACCATTGGTCCGTTGACCATGAGCCTCCGTCCGAGCGGAGCCGCTCCCTCCACTTCGCAGCTATGACCATCTCCTACCAGCGCGATGTCGCCAGCTCCACCGCCGGCGGCTTCACTCGCATCCTCTTCAAGTGGAAGGGCTCACTGTACAAGCTCATATACCGGGAGCTCATCCTGTTCCTTTCTGCCTATGTCCTGCTTTCACTCATATACAGGGAGATTCTTACCGCATATCAAAGGAGGTGAGTGAGGTAGAGCAAATTACATTGATACCAGCAAGAAATGAGAAAGTGTCAGGTACCGTAAAAATAAGTCGTAGATATTAAACAGGAGTTTTGAAATTTATGCTTCAAAAAGACTTTTTATTACTTTGCTGCTGGCTGACCCTCTGTATACATTTCATGTATGAGCGAGCTTTTGAGTGTTTTTCCTAACCTCCCGTTTACAGCACAGGATAAAATTTAAATTTTCTCCGCAAAGTAAGCCCCTTTCTTTCCAGGGCTGTATCTGTCAAGGGCACGCCCGCTCTCGGCAGCCACAGTACCGACGCTGTTAGATCGTCTTCTTTCCCCGCATCCTATTCCCTGTAAATATCAGTGATGCCCACACCTTGGTAAGGCCCTGCTACGCAGATAAGGGGGGATCAGGGAACGGGGCAAGAAAAGAGAGCAGAAGGAGGAAGGAAAAAGGAGACTCTTTTTTTTCTCGCGCACAAGTCGAGGTGCAAAGAGGAGGGGGTGGGAGAAACAGATCTTCTTGAGTTGAGGGCGGCGGCGGGGGAAGAAGGACTAGGAGGGAGGCTAGCTGAGCCGAGGAGGAGTGAAAGTCTTTTTTGCCAGCATTTCTCTAGGGAATGCCTTTGACCTTCTTGGCTAGCATTTTTGAGGGGAAGGAGAGAGGAGGGGGCGACGGCGATGCCCAGGGAGGAGAAAAGAACCGAACAGCGGCAATGCACACACATTCGTACGTGTACACACTGTTCACTGTGTGAACTGAGGTTGTGTACTAGTGCACTCTAAACTGCGGGAGAGAAAAAAAGGAGGGGAAAAAGAGGGTTGTAGGGGGAAATAGCGGCGATGATGTCAGTTTGACAGGTATACAGCTTAGAAGCCCCCCCCCCGCTGTTGGGAAGCAGGGGAGCGAGAGGAGGGGAAATAACAATAATCATGATGGGTAGGTAGAGTAGTGGCCGCCGCCGCTCCGCCGATTCGCCATAGGTGGATCTTTCTAGAGGGAGGGAGAGACGAAACCGGCGGCAGCGTAGCCGTAAATCGAAGAGGGAGGAGGAAACAGAAGTGGAAAGCAGGGGAAGAAGGAGAAAAAACTGCCCCGTGAAAAGGACAGAATGGGAGGAGGATGCCTCCTCCTCGTCCCCCTTCGTTCGCCAGCTGGGATTGCTAGCTAGCCTTCGAGGAGGAGGAGGAGGAGGAAACTCGACAACTTTAGGTCAACTTGGGCCGGGCCGCCGCCTCCGTCGGCCGTCCGCCTTAGGGAAAGAAAAGAGGGGGAAGGGGAGAATGCGACGGAAAGCAACAATATTGAGGGGGAGAATTCTCCTCGGAGGAGGAGTCGGCTTTGACTGTACTTAGACAGAGGAGAGGGGAAGGGAGCAGGGGGAGACAGCGGGAGGGAAAGGACAAAAACGAAAAGAAGGAAAAGAGGAGATAATGAGCAGAGCATTAATTAGTCTCCCCCCCTCAACAAGCGCGCTTTTCTATCCGGCGCTTTGATGCAGGGGAAAACGCAGATCGAGTCGGCAGCCCAGTGCAAATAAGCATGATGCGTAAATATTCTCCTACCTAAATATGTACTTAAATTGTAAAAAAGCAATCATCAAACAGATCAACAGCCTTGGCCTTGCTAATAGTTCCTTGTTTCCCTCTCCCCCACCCTCCTCCAGGCTCTTCGAGAAGGTGGTGGCCTACTTCGACGCCTTCCTGAACCTGATCCCGCTGTCGTTCGTGCTGGGCTTCTACGTGTCCTACGTGGCCACTCGCTGGTGGCAGCAGTTCCTGGCCATCCCCTGGCCGGACAAGATGTTCCACTCCATCGCTTGCTTCGTGGACGGCTTCGACGAGGAGTCGAGGATGTTGCGGAGGTCGCTCATCAGATACATGAACCTCGCGCTCATACTCGTGCTGAGGTGAGCAGATTTACTTCTGTCAATCTATTCTTTCGTATGACCACTTTGACTTCATCTGAACTTTTTTGTACTGTGTCAGGTCGATATCTTCCGCCGTCAAACAGCGCTTTCCAACACTGGAGCACGTAGTAGAGGCGGGTGAGTAAAACGATCGATCGCGATCTTCGGCATGTATCGGGGGTCAAGGGCAAAGAAGAAGCGTCAGAGCTGTAGAGCTCGCACCTGTGCCTTGCAATATCAGTATTTGCCTTGGGAGATGAGGCTATGCGAGGCAAAAAGTGATTCCCGTACACAGCCCTTTCTATATCACTGCCTCGACTATTACCGTATACCAATCACAATTGGGAGGACAAGCTACGGGAAACAGCCCCGAACAATTGTGCACCTGACATACATCGACAATGAAGGAATTGTTGCTGCTGCATGCTTGCCAAGATGAATCATCCGAGGCTATTTTTTGCACACGTTGATTCTTCGATGATCACCTTTACGCGTTCATCATCGAAGGCCTCCCGATAAGTCTTACGCATTCTCGGCGTCATTACTGTACGAACGTACGAAGTGGGCCCTAATCTTAATAGTGCCGGAGACGAAGGTGGTGATGATGACGATGATGATGGCGACGGGATACTCCTACATTCAGCTACAAGCTGCTCTGAGCCCGAGTGTTGATTTTGCCTTCTCCCTAGCTCCGCAAGCCCGCACCTTGCCGCGTGAGACGTAATTTATTTCCGAAAACTCCGTCGGCGCGATAGGGGGCGTAAAGATTTCAGCTTGGAGGAGAGAAAGATGAGGAGAAAAAGGAGGGTCCCGATGAGGAATAAGAGGAGGACGGGAGATTTATTGCTTGTTGCTGCGAAAGATGGAAAGCCCCCCCACAGAGAAAGTTGTTTTGCTTGCGGCAAATTCCCCAGGATTTACGCACGTGCAAAAAAAGAGGAAGAAAAACTATCCTCAGTTTTTTCTCACTATTTCTTCCTCCTTTCACCCAGGCTTCATGACGAACCAGGAAAAGGAGCTTTTCCAGGCCGTCCCCTCCAACGAGTTCAACACGTACTGGATCCCCTGCACTTGGTTCGTCTACCGGCTGCAGGAGGCCGCGAAGAAGGGAAAGCTCATCAACGAGTACGCCATAGAGACAATAATGAGGGTGAGTAATAACTGATATTGGCCCTACAACTCTTATTCTCTTTCAATAATTTCGGTTTTTTTTATTTTCGCAGGAATTCTGCGAATTCCGCGCCAAGTGCGGCCTTTTGTGGTGCTACGACTGGGTGTCTATCCCGATGGTGTACACTCAGGTGGTGACGCTGGCCACCTACCTCTTCTTTGTGTTCACCGTGATCGGTCGGCAGAAGGTGTACAACGAGCAAGCCTCAAAGAACGGATACATGCGCAGCGGCAGGATGCCCATGGACATCGACCTATACATTCCCATCTTCACCGTCCTGCAGTTCTTCTTCTACATGGGCCTTCTAAAGGTATAATAGGGAGAAAGCAAAACTATACAGGAAATCGTAGCGCATTTGCCGACATCTTCTTGCCGATCCCAGGTCGCCGAGCAGCTCATCAACCCTTTCGGCGACGACGACGAGGACTTCGAGCTCAACTGGCTGGTCGACAGACACATGAAGGTTCGTAATGGACAGAGAGGAAGACGAATGTGCAACAACTCCCTATCTCAATCCCCTTTGTGCCATTCCAGGCCTCATTCCTTGGCTGTGATATCCTGATGGACCCCGACCGCATCCCCCCCATGGTGAAGGACTACTACTGGGACAAGCAGAACTGCCCCATCCCCTACACAGAGGCATCAATGCACTTCAAGAGGAAGACATACAAGGGGTCGGCAGACGACATGATGTAATTAAACAACACCAAGCAGCAACACCAACCATCAACTCCGCTCCCGCCGTTCGAGACGAGGCGAAAACCTTCCCTATCCCTCATCCCTTGCCCATCCCTCCCAAATTCCTTCTCATCCTCTTCCAAGATCGAGAGAGGGAGAACGGGCGCGACTCGATCGAGATCGTCTTCGTTTGCTTTGTGTAATTAACACGCTTCATGAACTCTTTGCTCTTTCTCTATTTCATTTTTGTTTTATCCATTGATCATTGTCCACCCGCGCTTTACTGGTGGGACAGCATCCTAATTCACGCCGCTTCTACATAAGCAGAGGACTGTGGACATGATCATTAGCAGAAAAAAGATTGATTTTCATTGCAGTAAAGCATATTTTCTGAAAGTAATGGTACTTCGCTGTGGCATAATGAAATGGAATGTAAATTGAATCACACGAACTAATCTCTTTAATGCTCTTGAAACACAGCTTGCTTTTTCGCACACAATCATTGTTTTGGTAGTGCAGGTTCACCATTTTAATTGAAGGCTAAGATGAATTTATCCTCTTCCCCCAGAATCCCTGAGAGTAAGATGCACATGGTGCTGCCCGAGATCGAGGAGGAAGAGGAGGACGACGACGCCAAGCGACAATCCAGGCTCTCGCTCACAAGTCTTCTCCTGGGTGAGTGACATATTCGATGCACCTTAAAAGAAGATCGACCTTATGCCGCCTGTGTACATACGAGAAAGCAGAGATGTATGGTATCCTTTTACTGCAAGCAACACGACCCCCATGCAGAATCAAATTGAGTAGAAGAATGTGTACGCCTCTGTGGGCTCGGGATTTTTTTTTTCAGTAGAGGGATCACTCTCGCTCGCAAAACGTAGGCTAAAACGACTAACTTGAGCACACCTCTTTGTTCAAAATACGCCACTAACATTTCTTCTTCTCTAGTTCTTTCACCGTCATACCTCCAAAAGGGATGTTCAAAACGCTGCAAACGCGTCCCCCTCTTCCATAGGTATACGTTCAAACAATTTCCCTCCCAAGAAGATTTGTAGCGATATAGATCCCAGGGTAAAAAAACGAACACAAAAGAAATGTCGTAGTTATCAGTTAAATTCCAATTAAACTCACACACATAAAATCTGCTACACTAACAAAGCTACTAACCTCTGCGCCAACGGCCAAGATTTGATTTGGTGGGCAAGAAACGGGGAAATTGGGGTAGGTGCAGGGGCCGGAAAAGGCCGGGGTCGGGTCGGTCGGTCATACTTGATCCTGGCATTGTTTTTTTTCTTCCTTGGTTGTTTTCAGACTCCACCCACCTGGTCACAGGGATAGGTCTGGAGCAGCAGAATCAGACCCAAGGAAGTGAGTAAAAACCAGTAGAGTTTGGTTGGTGACTTGAACGAAAGGGGCCCTTAAAGACAGGGGCCGGAACCAATGGTTGTTTTATGACAGCGCAGTTCACACGGTTTTAACTGAACAAGATGACTGGTAATGCGACCAAAAGTGTCGCTTTGGTTGGGAGCACCTGCGTAAAGGGAAATATGACCTGGCAAATTTCCTTCTGGATCGCCTTTCCAACCATGCAACGAAACCCTTCCTTCCTCTCCACTTAAATCGACGTTTCTAAAATTAGTGCACTACAACTAAGGTTGCCTGAACTGTGGGTGATGTGCATTTTTCATCAGTGTATTTTTGCCACACACGCCTCGCACACTGCACCACATGCAGGGGAGAGTGCCCCCATTAGACAAGCAATCACCACAAACTTGTGAATTTATCTTAGTATCATTTGCTCATAGGTTAGTGTCTTTTTGCGTAGTTCAATTATTAACCCAGCAGCAGTATTTCGGCTTATGTCCCTGCAACAAGAAAGCGAGGGAAGCGCCTTTGTTTTGAACGTATACCTCTTCTACCTCATTTCGATGCCCGGCACCAAAGTCGGGCACGGAAAATGCACTGTATGATACAGTCTGCCTCTTTCGATCCTTCTTCCTTCTTGACTTTCCTATCTCTTTCGCGCACGACAAAATCGTACTTCAAACTTCATCCACAAAGCAATAAAGTGCTAGTGGGAAATGAAAGAATTACCTCCATAGTTTGGAACTAGCCCTCTCTTCCCTTTCACTGTACACTTCTCCTCCTCCTGAACACCGGAAGGACCTTTCCTGATTTCGCTGCAGAGTCCTCGGCCCTAGTTACTAACATCGGCCTTGGAGGAAGGGGGGCAAGAGGCGGAAAGAGGTCAAATCGGCCCCGCCATGGCCAAGCCGCTTCCTCCTCCTCCCTAGACTCGGAGGAAGGGGAGGAGGAGGAGGACGATAGCTCCGACGTTGAGTCCAGTAAGTAGAATTGGCAACTCCGCCATCGAACAGTGCATGAAGCACTGAGATCGCCACGCTCCACGCACCTTGGTCGAGATATTTTTGAGGGACCGACCTGCTTTTTCCATTTTTGCTTATTTCGTGATTACCCCCTCAGCCCCCTTTCCTCGTTCTTCTCCACCAAAGCGCTTGTGAAGCTTTTTTTACAATAGCATCACTTGCATACCTGCTTGCCCTTCCTCACCCGTGAACCCCTATGACGCTTCCCTTGCCTAATCTGTATAAATGGGCAGCAATGCCCGCCAACTTAAAAGAACGATAAACCCACCCAAAAGTTTGACCGGGAACAAAGTGGAGAGGGGAAAAAGTTTCAGCTACACACAAGAATGCGAAGAGAAAAAGTTTTCAATTGACTGGATCCCCCCTCCAAAATTTTATATGTCAACCAAACTGCCATCACACAGCTATATATCTGAGGGTCCAGAGGATTTTTTTTTTGCCAATTTTGTGCAGTTCAGCCTAACAACAGGACGCCTAACATAATCAGTCCCCCCTTCCTCAGTTCCGCCCAATCCGCCGTCTATGTGATAGTCTCCGTCGGTCGTCACCTCCCACTTTGTTGTCTCCGTCTCTCCCTCTTATATGACATATTTCTTTTTTACGCACCAGCATGCAATGAAGCCCACTTGAGGTTGAACAATGAAGGAAACAAAGCTAGTCAGAGACCTGAAATGTTAACGTGTTTCTCCCCCCTGTCCTGTCCCCCCACGCAGGGCGCTCCCTCCCCGACGGCGGATTCCCCCTGAGCGCGGACGAGGCGGAGCGGTCGGCGGTCCGGTTCACGCCGGGGTCGTGGAGGAACGGTCCAGGAGGAGGAGGAGGAGGAGGAGGGGCAGGGAGGAGGTGAGGGAAAGGAACTCATTCGTTGAAGTCAGTCAGAAGTAGGAATGCATGCTGGGAAACCTTAAAATGCAAAGAGCTTAAAACTAGTAGTTTGATAGTTGCCTTAAACTGGCCGCTACATAAACCATGCCGCTGCCCTCCGCCCATTCTGCATGCTATTTTTGGCTGTACCGTGGCGTACCCCCGTACCGTGCCAGGTGAAGAAATCTCCCTCGTCCCTCCCCGTCCTAGCAGAGCCGGCGGCGACGGAGGCGACGGAGGAGGAGACCCCGGGGGCGGAGGGGGCGGAGGGCCCTCCTCGCTCAACACCCCGCTGGCCATGCTCAGAAATATATCGGACACCAACCTGAGGGGGTCTGGGTCGTGGGGGGCGTCGGTGGAGAGCATCACAGACGAGGACGGAAACAGCAGCGACCGGAGGTAACAACAAAGAGCGAAAATTATGGACGATTCTTCTACTGCAAAAACCAGCGGCAGCAGCAATAGTGGGAGGAACAACAACAACAGTAGCAGCAGCAATAATGGTTGCATAAGCAGCAACACCAGCAACAGTAATATTAATGGTTGCAGCAACAGCAGTAAACAAAAAAGAGACTGCACTTTCGATATGCCCTAATATACTTCATAAATCTCCAACTGGTGGGCAAACTAAACAAAGGTGTAAACAGCAGCAGTTCAATTTCTGTACCTTGTGTTTGTCGTTACCTTATTCTCGCAGAGGAAGCGCGAGTTTAAGCAATGGCAATCGTAGGGGCTCCAAACTGGCGGACCTGCTCAAGAAGAAGGGAGGGGGAGGAGGAGGAGAAAGGAAGAGGAAAAAGGACAAGCAAGGTAGGAAGGTTTTCTTTTGAAGGGCCAATTTCACTTGACTTTAAAATATCCCGCAGGCTTTATCTGGCGCCGTATGATCCACGACGTTGAGGAGCTTCCCAAGTCTCGCACCCCTCAGCTGGCCCACCTCACGGACTACAGGACTGCCTCCTCTGGCGCGGACGGCGGCAGCGTGGGGAACCCCTCCTCCTCCTCCGTGGGCGGTTGGCAGATGGGCGCGGCCTCCCTCGGGGGCATCCACGACGAGGACGAGGACGAGGAGAACGGCAACGGGGACTTCTACCCGGCGTCCGCCACCATCTCCTCCTCCGTCTCCTCCCCTCCCCCCTCCTCCTCGGGGAACCCCTCCCGCACTCGACTGGGAGAGACCCGCGGCGGAACGGGCGCCTCCTCCACCACCAACACCACAGGAGGCGGGCACAGCCAGGACGACGACACCGCCTCCGTCAACTCGTTCAAGACCGCCCCGAGCGAGCCAAACCTGAGCGGGTTCGTGCCCCGGCAGGTGTCAGACTCCTACGAGACCAGAGTACTCGGGCCGGCGGGGGCGCCGGGGGGAAACATGCAGGTGAGAGTCGAAATTCCGAAAGCGGGACCGTTCCATTTTTTTTTTACAGTTTTTCGCTATCTGGAAGGGAAGTTATGATATATACATATTTTTGATACATTTTGTTGCCAGGCATTCCCATTTCAATATATACTCGAATGTGGCAAAATACATTCATTTTTTTGTTTTCTGCAGGTTTCCTCCAGCGCGGCTGTCCGCTCCCCCTCCTTCAAGGGCCTTGCCCCCGACTCCGTCCCTGCCAAGGTGATCACCCGCGCCAACTCTTACGCCGCCGAGCCGCGGGCGACAGCCAGAAGCGGGGAGAGGAACGGCGGCGGCGGAGACGGGGGGGACTCGCAGTCGCCGCCTCCGTCGTCCGGCAGGGCGCAGGTGCAGAAGCTGATGGCTAAGCCAAGGTCGCAGCAGTCGCGGTCGCCGCAGCCACCCACGCAGCAGCAGCAACAGCAGCAGCAGGGCGGCAGCCACATACAGTGGCGGGACGGCGCAGCGGCGCAATGATCTTCTGCAAGCTTGAGAAGTTTGACAAGTGCGGGATTTACAATTTGAAGCCGGTGCCGGCGCGGGTGTACTGTCGAAATATCAGAAGAGACAAAACAGGATTTTGTGCTGCATAGGGACGCTCCACGAAGCCTGCAGCAGCTAAAGGCCACGTCCGAGGCACACAAGACTCAAATTGCTGGAGAAAAACTTGCTAGCTTGCGTTGCAGACGCTTTACAGTGAACATGAACGCATGTTGTGCAGACTCACTTATCCAAATAAGAAGAAGCAACCGGAAACTTAGGAAAGACATGTCTTTTTTGTGTTCTGCTTACTGTACACCACACAGTAAGCAGGACGACGATGATACATCCTCCTCCAGAAAACTCCTCCACATGAAAAAAATGATGACGTTGCTACAATTTCGTAAGAGCCACATATCACCTATTCTATAGAGTTAAAGAAAAACGCCAGCTCCCTCCTCGAACCCATGCAACAAACCTTTACAGAAAAAAAGACCATTTCGCTTCAGATTTTAACTGCCCGCCTTTCAGGGTGGGTGGGAAATATTTCAAGCAGAACCCCTTTTCTATCTTGCTTTCGACCCCCTTGAACCTCGCAATTCCTTTCCCTCTTCTATTTTTATTCTTCCTTTCCCAGCTTGAACATCTTTTGCGACAAGTCCCCAATCCCGTCTTCTTTCCCCTTTCCCACACACTCCCCTTCGGCTTTCATGCAGAGTGGAAGCCGCCTCAAAGACAGGAAATGAGATAATTAAAAGCACGGATAAGATGACGAATTTTTGTTTTTGACACAACTAGGGAGAAAAATATATATAGAAATTGATGAAAGCTCTCATCAAGAAATGTAGCGACATTTACTGGTTTATTTGAAGCTGGTACGGCAGTTTCTGGCAACGACGTCTATCAAACTACAGAAACGTAGCAAAGGCACAAAGCTACGTTAACTCCAAAGTTTATTTATTGCTGCCAGAAAAAGAGCCCCCTGAATGACTTTTTGACCATGGAGGGTATCTGGTACCTGAACAGCCCGTGAACCACCCACGGGTCAAGACTCTTGGCGGTTGACATGGTCCTGGAAGAAACGTGCAAGGTTTTACTCTTTTGTAGCAAAAGAGCATGCTGGCTAGTCTCTTGCCTGGCTGCTGCAACAACATCGGAGGCGGACAGCCTCTTTCCGACGGAGGATTTGCGCATCATGGTTCTGATGGAGTCGATGGGGAGGCACCGCCAGACGTTTTCGCTGCGGGCCAGGGCGGAGAGCTCGGGGGAGGAGAGGCGGTCAAGGAAGGAGGGGAGGGAGCCAAGGGTCATCACCACGGAGCAGGGAAGGAGCCGTAGGAAATCCTGGCTCCTGTGTTTTAACAAAAGATGCCATAATTTCAAGCACATAGCAAAGGCAACAGAATCTGACAGGGCTTCCTCACGTGGTGTACTTGGAGTTGTAGCGCAGGCCTTTGTCGCTGAGGCTGTTTGGCAGCATCGGGTAGAGAGTGAGGATCTTGAGCACGGTGGACTGCCGCAGGCGGTGGCGGAAGGGAGACTCGGCAAGGTACACGTGGATCTAAGGTATGTGCAGTATGGGAGGAAAAATATTCTCGCTATCGCTTGAACATGAACTGTCTTTTTCCGACATTTCTCTCACGTGCATGGGCACCAGCCTCAGGAATTCCATGTCCTCCGTAAGTCGCTGAACGAGTTTCCTCGCCGGGTAGTTCCTTATGAAGTATCAGACAGACGAGACAGAGACAGAGTTATAGACTATACTACTATCGGGGAAAATCGTTCTTACTACCTTGGGAGAGCGCTGAGCGCGTCTGGATTCTCCGTGACGAATAGGGCCAAAGTACTTCGAGGAAGCTGGATTTGAAATATGGAAATAGGACTAAAAATGCGGAAAAAATATTGTCTGCTTGCCTTTTCAAGGATTTTGGCAAACTTTCCAGAGTTGACCAGGAAGGCTAGGGTGTCCGTCCGGAGGGACTTGACGAAGGAAGGCATCCTGATGAAGAGGTCCACCGCACGCCACGACAGCTTAGGCACAACCTGAGACAAAAGCTCCTTAAAACAAAAAAAATATATAATAGAATGGCCGCACCTATTTACCTGTGGCCTTGTGTTGACAAGCTCCAGAATCTTGTCCGATGAGGTGAGCTCTAGTATTTCCACGTGCATAGAAACAAACGTGATCTGCAGAAGAAAACTCGAAAAGCTATGCGGAATAGTTTCCGTATGTCCATTGTCCAAGCACAACACCTGCTGGTCCGTGAGGCTGACGAGTATTCCTGGCTTGGAGGCGATCTCTGCGCTGAGCTGAACAGGAAGGCGGCTGATCAGGCCCTGGAACACATCCAGCCTGAGAAAAGAACGAAAAACCGACGATCGAAAGACTGGAAGAACGCTCCAGATTTTTTTCTCACCTGGTCCGATTGAGAGAGGCAATGACCCTGACGTCCCTGGCATGATCTCTGCACAACACAATACAGAACAAGTCAGGAATGATACAATAATTATTTCCCCCTTTTTGCCGCACCTGAGTTCGTCGTCTTCGATGTCGTCCAGCAGTTCCCTGGTCAGCCCAGGGAGGAACTTGGACTCAGTTGAGGAGCGATCTCTGGCGGCGGAAAGCACCATGTCCAGGCTCGGAAGGTCTTGGTCCGAGAGAGGAGGAGAAGAACTATCCCTCCCACGATACTACATGAGTAATGATGGATTATAACAAAGTTGAGAAGGCCACAGTACAGAATTAGACGTACCTCCAGCTCTGATTCTCCTTCGTCTTCGTAGTAATATTCACCATCCTCCTCTATTTCGAGCTGTTCGGCAGAGGTGAGGTCTACCATCAGAGGAGAAGTCTCTTCTCCCTTGGTCTCTCTTCCCTCCTCTTTTTCTGGCATTTTCGTTATGGATGCGCTGTTGGAGTTTTCGATGTCATCATCAGTGGCCTTGCCCATAAACTTTCCCTCCGCCTCCTGCAGCAACAAGCGAAATCCTATTTTCTGGACCTACACTGTTAACGAAAGTTTACCTCATTATAGTAGTCGTCCTCGTAGTAATAGTCGCGATCGACGTCGTCCGGCGCCTCAGAGGCGGCGGCCCCGACGAGGAGAATGACGAAGATATAAGCGGCGGCGGCGCGCACCATGGCTAGGTGGAGGATGTATGTTATTCTGCAATTTCTCTTCAGGGCATCTCGCTTCTGTTGCGATGCTGCAAGTGCTAGAGGCGACGCCAGCAGGGACGAATTTTTTTTTGCGAATGAGGAAGCATAAGAGCGAGTTTTGCTCGATCTCCGATTGTGATTCGATCGCGCGAAGGACGGTGGCGTATTGAAAAAGGAAAGGAGGAGGGAAAATGCGTCTATATTCCAAAGCACAAAATAAATATTTATTGTTCAGTACATAAATATTAGCTGAAGAACTATAGTAGTTTTTTTGCTCCTTAACTTTCACTAACACATTCCAGTACACATCCACGTATGTTGATACTTTTACATCACAGATTTACACAAAAACTTTCATCACTCCTTTTATCTGAAGAAATACGCCACCACGACGTAGATCACCGCAAACAAGAACAAGAGGTTCATCACTGCCGATCCGAGGATCCTCCAAGCCCTTGCCAGCCACGACCGCGGCGGCGGCGAGGCGTCAATGCAGTCGTGCGGCGGCGGCGGATTGGGGATCCTTCTCGTTCTCTCTCTGTGGGAGGCGGAGGCGAGACGGCGAGAGATGGCCGCTTTTCTTCTGGCGCCTCCTCCAAGGTCCAGCGCCGAGGTGACGTTGTCCACGCTTGGGCCTTGGGGCGTGGCGTTGGGCGACTGCGGCGGGGTTGGAGGGTAGTACGACGCGACGCCTGGTGAACGAAGGGAGAAGAAACGTGATAATTCGACCGCGAGGCTGTGCTCCTTGCACACATGTTCATGTAGCTCCTCTGGCTGCAGGCTTGCCTGTACCCATGCAGACATTGCTGCAGCCAGGAGAAGTACCATTGGCATATGCACAGGCAAGCCTG
>JAAUYJ010043038.1_pt1 | contig 17149 bp, 7 predicted proteins | sample 7278031 | NCBI WGS metagenome assembly JAAUYJ01 (sample SAMN14350222, study PRJNA611818) | marine sediment metagenome | isolation source: surface marine sediment (1.8m) | place: French Polynesia: Moorea | collected 2018-08 | reverse complement strand
CCCCCCATCATGATCTCCTGCAGCGGCGGCGGCGCCACGACCGACGCCTCTTCCGCCTTGTGGAACTGCTCCACGTTGGTCTGCGCCTGCTTGATGATCTCGTCGATCTGGAACATCCTCTCTTCAAAGTCGTCCGAGTTGTCCTCTTCGTCTCCTTCTCCGTCAGACAGCGTCTCGCCGCTCTCTGTGGCCTCCGACACCTGTGACTCGTGGCCCTCCTCGATCTCGCTCAGCACCTCCTCCTGCTCCTTGGCCACCTCCTCCGTCCGCGAGGCCTCTTCGCAGGCCGTCTCGAGGCTCTCGAACTCCCTCAGCGAGGCGAAGGAGTCCATGGAGACTGCGTCGGCCTTTGCAGACTTGTTCTGCTGGTGCTGCCCGTTGCTGCCGGCCTTCTTCTTGGGAGCTGCCTTGATGGGACCGGCTTCAAGAGAGTCCTGGGAGCCGCTGGACCCCACGCTCCTCCTCCCGGCCAGCTCCTTCTCCAGCTTCTCAAACTCCTGCAGGGAGGACATGCTGGTGGAGTCGTCCCCAGTCTTGGCGACGAACTTCTTGCCGGAGGTGAACTCCCCGGCTTGGTTGAGTGACTTCCTAAGCTTCTGGATCTCTTTATCCTGGTCTCCTCCCTCTTCCTCCTCTGCGATCTGGTCGAGCGGCTGGCTGTAGTAGAAGGGCTCCTCGGCCTCCTTCTGTATGACCGCCGCCTGCTGCATGTGGGAGGTCTGGTCCTCGAATTGGCATTCCAGCCAGTCCTTCTTGGCCTTGATCTCCATCTCCTCGTCGAAGGCCTCGTCCGCGCTCTTCTCCGCCTTGGGGGCGGCCTCTTCCATCGTCGCCCCCTCCTCCCCCGGGTAGTACTTGACGTCCACCAGCTTGGGCGGCGGGGAGGTGATGGACTCGACCAGAGCAGCCACGTCCTCCTCCTCACCCTCCTCCTCCTTGGAAGCGAGGAAGACGTTGTCGGAGTTCCTGCTTCCCCTGCTCCCCTGCTGGTCGCGCGGCGGCTCCGGCGTCACCGGGCGCTCGAAGGGCTCGGCCCCCACCTTCATGTGGTGCATGACCACCTCCGAGTCCGAGACGTCCTCCCTGTCGGAGGAGGGCGTCCTGGCCCTGCCCGAGGCGCCGCCGGCCTCCCCCAGCAGGGCGGCCTCGCTCAGCGACTGCGGGCGGCTCTCCAGGTTGCGCAGCTCAGACTCTGGCCGGGAGCCGAACTCGGAGTCGAAGGACATCTGGGCGGAGACGTCGGAGAGGGCGCGGGAGGAGGGCGGCTCGAAGAAGGCGGTGGTCGTCTCGAAGCTGACCACGCGCGGGAGCTGCTGCTGCTGCGGGGTTCCAAGATTTGCAGTGTTGTTGCTGTTGCTGCTGCTGTTGCCCGAGGCGAGTATCCCCTTGCCGGCGGCGGCGGCGGCCTCCTCCTTCTCCGCGGTGACCACGGTGGCCTCCGAGCCACTGGAGATGGTGAGGACGCTCCCGCTCAGGGTGGCCTCCTTCTCGTGGAACATCATCTCGTGGCTGCGCTTCATGTTTGGCTGCGTCTCGGGCGAGTCGGCGGCGTTGTCGTCGGTGTCCGTCGTCGTGTCCTCCTGCAGGAGGGCGACGGCGCCCGGCTGCCGGAGGGAGGACGGCGAAGGGACCGCTGCGGGCTGCCGCTCCTCCACCTCCTCCACCGGCATCTGCCCGCCGGTGGGGGTGATCAGCAGCTCCTCCCTGTCTGCGGCCGCCACGTCGAGGAGCGAGTCGTCGCACTCGGTCCTCTCGTCCTCACCCGCGGACACCTCCACGCTGCCCAGGTTGCCGGAGCTCTCGGAGGTGTCGGTGGCCAGGGAGCGGCCGGTCAGCGTGCTCTGCGCCGTGTGGTACTCGGAGGCGGTGGAGTGCGCGGTCTCAAACTCGCCCGTCGTCGTCGTGGTCGTCGTCAAGGTGGAGCTGCGTCCGCTCCTGGCGGAGAACATGGCGTCGACCTCGGAGGAGCTGGTGCCCGGCCGGCTGCTGCTCAGTCCGCCGGCGCCGGAGGAGGTCGCAGTGCCGTAGTTGTCTCCGGAGCTGCTCCACCCTCCTCCCACCATGCCCTCCACGTCGCTGGACATCCTGTTCTGCTGCTGCTGCTGCTGCTGTCGCGCCGTCCGGAAGGTGGAGGAGGAGGACTCCCCGTCCGACCTCCCTTTGTCCCTCACGAAGCTCAGGTCTCGCTGCATAAGTTTTGCTTCCTCCGCCCATATGTCCTCTTGATCCTGGACCTCGTTCGTCCTCGTGTCGGTGTTGTTTGTACTGCTATAGTTGGATGCTGAGCCTTGGTTGTCTCCTTCAGCCTGCGACCCCGCGTCCGCCCCCTTCTCCTCTCCCTCTCCGGGCGGCCGCGTCGGCTCAAAGGTCACAGGCCTCTCGGCTAAAAAAGACTCCCCTCCGTCTTGCTGCACCCCGTCCGCCGCGCCGTCGAACCAGCGCACAAAGTGGCTGAGGAAGGAGCGCCGGAAGCGGAAGTGGTCCACCTCCACCTCGTCCTGCATGCGGAGCAGCGTCTGCCTGTCCCTGCTCTCCTCCTGCATGTCCGACAGCTGCTGCCTGAGCTCGTGATGCTCGCCGGCGTCGTCAGAGACGTGGCGGAGGTCGGTGTCGGAGATCTCGGCCGCAGCGGCGCCGGCGTTCACGGCCGCTCTGGCGCCACCGACGACCTTGTCCTCCTCCGCCTCCTCGCGGACCTGGAGGTCGAACTCGTCCTTGAGGGCGCTGATGTCGGCCTGCTTCAGGTCGGAGTCGGAGATCTCGGTGGAGAACTGGACCGTCACCTGCTGCTGCTGCATTTGCCGTTGCTGCTGCTGCTGCTGAGATCGCCGCTCTTGCTCCTCCTTCTCTTGCGCCTCCAGCAGGTCCTCCCTGGAGCTCCCCGAGTTTGAGATCCTCTCCACGATCTCCACTGCCTTCCTCTCCAGGTCCTCCACGAAGCTCTGCGCGGCCTGCTCCAGCTGCTGTCCCGCCGGCACCTGCTGCGACTGCGCCTCCTCAGCCGCCAGCAGGTCCTCCTGCGACTGCCGCAGCACTTTCACCTGCTCCATGGCCTGAGACTCGAGCTGGGTGAGCAGGCCCTGGGCGATGGTGGTTGCCTCCTCCCTGGAGAGCCGCCTCGTCTGCGTCATCAGCTCCTCCACCTCCACCGGCCCGGCCACGGGGTCGCTCGTCAGCAGAGAGTTCTTCCTCGGCTTCTCCTCCGCCGCGGTCCCGTTCGTCTGCGGCGCCGCCGACGCCTCCGCCCCCTCCTCGTCGAGGTGCCCCAGGTCCGGCTGGTGCGACCCAGGAACGGGGGAGTGCTTGTCGCAGGAGGAGGAGCTCTCCTCGTCGACCGACGGCGCCGTCACGTACACCACCTTGGAGAACTCCTGTCCCTGCTGCTCCGCCGCTCGCTCTGTGGCCGCCTCCGTCACCTCGACCGTCGCCACCTCCTCCGTGGCCTGCTGCTCCTCCACCACCTCCACCCTGGCGGTGGCCTCCCGCAGCAGGCTCTCGCTGGTCATGACCGTCTCCTCGCGGTGGCTCTCCTCCAGCTCCGCGCCGACGATCCCCTCGCGGATGTGCATGGTGACCAGGCGCTCCCTGTCGACGGCGGGGGCGTCGCTGCGGTCCGTCGGGATCTCCTTGCTCTCCATCAGGTCCAGGTCGAGGCCCTCGTCCACCAGGGAAGCGGCCTCGAACTTTTGCCCCTCGTTGCCGCTGCTCTGCTTGCGCTCGGGGGAGATCTGCTGCAGCACCTCCTCCTCCGACAGCTCGCGGGGCAGGGCCGACTGCAGCACCAGACCATCGTGCTGTTGCTGCTGCTGCAGCGGCTTCTCCTGCTCGGTGGCAGGGCTGGCCTCGGTGGAGGAGACGCGCTCCCAGAACTGCTTCTTCTCCTCGTAGGTCTTGGCTTCGGGCTCTTCCTCGCCATTGTCAATCTTCTCCGGACTTGATTCGACATCTTCCTGCTCTTGCCGCTGTTGCTGCGATGAGGGGGCCCCGCTCTGGCAGAGGGTCCGGGGCAGGGGCAAGTCTGAGTGATCTTCATCATGGGCCTGGGGGGTAAAGGACTGTTCCGCCGCCGCCGCCGCCGCCGCGACCGCATTTGCCTGGGGGGCGGCTCCAGATTCTTTTGCAGTCAGCAAGCGTGGCAAAAGATCGGACGGGGGAGGGCAGTTTGCGTCAGTGAGTGGGGAGGGAAGGGAGGAAGAAGGCACAGGAAGAAGAAGGCGGTTAGTATTGAAAGATGAGGGGAAACTTTGGTACAGTAAGTACGGTATTTGCGATAAAACGAACGAGAGACACACAAGGCGCGCACGGAGAAGGGAAGGGAGACCCACCCTCCCCTTTGACTCTTCCATTTTCCCCCTTATGAGACACCCCTCTTAATGATTTGACTCGGATATATACCAGAACAGCGGTGACTTCGAACCGAGGTTAAGTATAGTATAGTAGGATGTGTGACTTTTTTTGAGCGTGTGTCATGCACATGCATGGTGAGTGGTGAGACAATAAGAAATATAGTAGGTCAGAAGGAAAAAGAACCCAGAGAGAACCGAGACAATATTTCCTTTCTCCTCGCAGCCGCAGGGAGAATATCAAGGGGAGCAGGAGGAGGAAATGTAACCAAGTGCCAAAAGAATGCGGCATCCTTAGCATGGCTGTTAAGTTAGCTGGAGAAGAAGCTATTATGCTCCTAGTTCCGGGAAGGATACTTTGGGGCAAGGGAAGTGAAAAACCGGTGGTCCAAACACGGTTATGCAAAAGGAGCAGGAGGAGGGGATCGTACGGTATGCGTGTGTACCTGGTCGCCTACAAGATTCCTCCTGGGACTCTTTGGGTTCTGCCGGTGACAAGCTACTTCTGGATGAGGAGGAGGAGGAGGAAGAGGAGGAAGAGGAGGAGGAGGATCGGGAGCGGGACTTGGGAGACTTGGAGGGAGAGTCCTCCTTCTGAGCACGTGAATCTCCTTCCTCCTCTTTGGCCACTTCGGACTCGATGCCGGCGCCGGACTGGGACTGGGACTGGGAGGCGGACTCTTTCCTGACGACCTTCTCGATGCCGAGCCGGTCAAACTCGCCCCCTTCCCCCTCGCTGCTGCTGCTTCCCTCCTCCTTCTGCTCCTCCTCTGGTGCGCCGCCAGTGTCGAAGTGTATCCCGCTGGAGGCGACCGACCTGTCCCTCTCCTCGAACTCGTCGTCCGAAGGCACGTTGACCTGCATGGACACGGAGGACGGGACGTGGCTGGGGATGGCCGAGGCCACCTGCACGTGAAGCTGCTGGGATGCAGGGACTTCCTCCTCCTCCTCTTCCTCCGTGATCGAGACCATCGTATCCTGCTGCTCCTGAGCGACGTCCTCCCTGACCACCATCTCTTCGTCCAGGGTGGCCTCGACGTCGTCCTCCGCTTCCACGTGCTCGAAGGAAGACTGGGAGGAGGAGGAGGATTTGGATTTGGACGGGGAGGGGGATCTGGATCTGGATCTGGACTCGGTCCCTTCAGGTCCCTCTGGCTGAGGTGCCCCTCCTTCAAGGAGAAAGGGTGGGGGAAGGAGAAAGAGGAAAAAACAAAAAAAGTTAGGAAATAGTGCAAACTTAGTGTAGACCAGATATTTAAGTTACAAAAATGAGTTGGAAAAAAATAAAGCTTGAAAAGGAAACTGCACTTCTTAGTGGTCTATTTGATGATTAAATCTCTTAGTTTATTAGATCAGCATGGGGAAAAGCCTGGACTTTTACACTTTTGTGTCACTTCCACCGCACGCTCACTCCTGTGTGGCACACATCTCGGCTGACCTCCTCCTTGGTGAATTTGATCCTCGGCTGTTTCGCCACTCTTTTCATCCTTGTTTCGTTCCTCTCCCTCCTCTGGCATTGGACCAACGAAGGCCTCCACCGGCGCCGACCAACGGACCTCGGGGAGGACGCTCCTGCTTTGGGGCTGTTGCTGCTGTTGCTGTAGTTGCAGCTGCATCAGCTGAAGCTCAGCGTCTGCTCCCTGCGGTCCGCCTTTGTAGATGTCCTCGTAGCTGCTCCTCCCGTCGTCGAACGTGCCCTTGTGCCTGGCCGCGCCTCCCCCGAGCTCCGAGGGCGCCTGGGAAGGAGCGGCGGCCACCTTCTCCACCTGGGCAGAGTCGTACAGGGCCTCGTAGCTGGAGAAGGGCAGGCGGGGCTCTCCCCCTTCGGAAGCTAGGGGTGGGGACACCGGCCTGACCCCGAGTGAGGGGTCGGCGCGGAGGTTCTCAATGTCTATCACGTGCGGCGGCCGGGGCGACTCCTCCCGCTCCGTCACGAAGAGCCTGGGCTCCCTGTCCGCGTCAGCCACTACGACGAAGCAGTCGTCGTCCGGACTGTCCTGCCCCTGCTGCTGATGTCCCACTATCACAAAACTGTCACTATCTCTCTTTCCCTCGGTGGAATCGTCTTCCCCGCCGTCAATGTTGCTGGCGGCGCAGTCGGCGAAGGAGTGGATGGTGCTGTCCTCCTCCTCCTCCTCCCCAAACTTTATCAGATCGTCCGCCTCCTCGCTCTCCCTCACCTCGGCAATGTGCAGCCTTTCCCCCTGTCCGGCGGCGACCCTCCACTGCTCCATTGGGTCTGCCGGCCCCGCGGCCGGGTCTCCGCTGGGCGTCAGGGGGAACTGCACGATGGGCGACGGGGCCAGCAGCGCGCCTCCGCCGAACGGCCCCTCCACCTCCTCCACCGCCACCGCCTCCCTCCTCGCGGACTGCCTGACCTCCGCCAGCGCCGCCGAGATGTCGAACGAGAGGTTCTGCAGGTCGTGCTGCAGGAAGAGCGCCTCCCCCTCTGCGCCCCTGGCCCTGAGCGCCAGCGCCAGGTCGTCCAGCGCCTGCAGGATGTCCCCGGCCTCGTCCTCAAAGTCGCCCTCGTCGGAGGAAGAGAGGGACTGGTCGCGCCGCAGGGACTGGAACTTGCGCAGGGAGTCCTCGAAGGAGGCGCGGAGGGCGGGCAGGGACTGGCTGCCTTCATCCTCCTCCTCTTCTTTGACGGGGAAAGAAACAGGAGCAGGAGGTTTAGGCAAGAGGAAGACTTTGCTGTTGGAAGATGTGTTCTCTTTGTGGATATTTACAGTACAGTAGTGTGTCGGGCATCATGGTCTTCTCGAACTGGAGTTCGGTGGTTCTAAGCGTTTTGGTTGAAGAAGCAAAAACCTGGACTAGGACACTTCTGGACTATTAGGTCAGAAGTGCAAACTCCGCTCAGAAGGTTTTGTTAGAAAGCTCGGCATGGCGTCTCTTCTGGTCCACTCCTCACGACGGGGGTTTGATTCACTGTTAATCATCATCACTCAAAGAAAAAAGTAAATGTTGTCCTTTTTTTTCTCCTTTCTCATCACACGTCGGTCCTCCTGACCTTCCTGACGGTCTGGCAAAGCCTCACTTCATGCAAGCCCGGGTCGCGACGAGCCGGGGCAAACTGGAAAACGCAAGTGTACGGGATTCGCCAAGTTTCTAATTTCGTTCTGCTGCGAGGGAGAAGTCGGCGAATCCTATACCTGCAGTCTTCCCTCGAGAACCTCCACTACTTCCGTCCCGTCGTCCTCGTCTTGCGACGAAGAAGGGGAAGAGGAGGAGGGCGAAGAAGCGGCATTTTCTTCAGAGTTTAGTAGGTTTTTTTTTGGGAAGCGCACGAGTGCGGTAAAAGCACAATCAAGCGTCACTTCATCATTTGCGTGTGGCAAACGCAATTAGTCGATATCATTATATCATTTAAGCAAATTTTTCGTCAATGAAACATTACGGTAACCCCGTGGATTAATTGAATAATGCAGAAAGATGCAGTGCAAAATTATAAGAGAGAAGAAAAATTAAAAAACAAAAACAAAAACTATGTGCATTCTGAACAGTTTCCAAGAGAGAAATATACGCAGTACTGTACTGTCTCTCTGCCGAGAGAAAGACGGAAAGGATGAGAATTTTTGTGATTGTATACAATAGTATAGTATGGTGGTATAAAAAGTGGTCGACTTCACATGGTGACTATAGCTTTTTGTTCGGAAGAAATTAGGCAGATATATGAAGACAATGATATATGTGTAAAAGTCATGCCGACGACTCACCGGCTCCATCCCTTCTTTCAACCTGCCCGGAGGTCTCTTGAGATTCACCTGTGGAAAGAGAGGAACAAGACAAACGCGTTAAAGAGAAGCATTCAAAAAGGGCATAGTATAAAAAAGGAAATGCTATTGTGCGGCATCGTACTGTGCGGGGCAAGTAAAAAACAGGTGGGGTCATCGGAATATTCTTGCGTGCAAGGCAACGGTAAGTCCTTTGGCAACCGCGGACAAATTAAAGACTTGAAAAAGCATGTCGGCGCGTTCCCGCCGCTCGTATCGTATGTAACTTTGAACAGTCTATCTGTTAATAATAATACCGTCCAAAAAGAGAACGTGAGGATGTTTGTTTCTTAAAGTACCGTACTGCCAACGAAAAGCTAATGTGATTAGGTGAGAGACGGCACAATACTTCATCGTGTGAGTAGGTACGGTATACGTATTCAGCACCTCGATACAATGCTGCTGGAAAACAGATATGGTGACTTGGTGAGCTAAATGTATTTCTTCACAATTTTGTGCACCGAAATTGGCTACAATTTTTCCACTCAAGTACAGTCCAACTTTGCCTAATCCTTGTTGCTCTGCTTCTGCTGCTCGCCGCCGCTCTTCCTCCCGCTCCTCCTCCTCCGCTTCTTCCTAGCGGTCTTCTGGGGAGCGGCGGCGGCGGCGGCCTCCGCGGCCTCCTCCTCCTCCTCAGGCGTAGGCTCCTCAACTTTCACCAAAGGTGGCTCAATCTTCTTGGAAGCTGGCTTCTTCTTGGCCTGTTGCTGCTGCTGTTGTTGTTGATGCAGCTGCGCAGGACGCTGTTGCTTAGCTCTAGATCCTGAAGCCTCTACAACAGGGGCTGCCTCATCTTTCTCCGCAATCTTGGACATGCCCATGTTTGCCGCCTTGGACGGGCCCCTCCGGTGGTGCTGCTGCTGGTGCTTCTGCTTCGGCGGGTGCGGGTTATGCTTGAACGCCGCCGCGCCGTCCTGCTCCAGGTCCGACACGGACTCGTCCTCTGTGGCGGGGGAGTCGGCGGCGCCGGCGCCGACGCCGTCGTCGGCCGCCAGGTTGGAGACCGTGGATATCTCCTCGGTGTCGTCGTCGCCGCCCCCGCCCTCCAGGAACTTAATCCCGAAGACGCTGTCCTCCTAAATACACCATAACTTTTAAGGACCGCAAATCCCCTAACATGAAATGTAAATAGTTGTACCAGCGTTGCCGCCGCCCCCGCGTCCGGGCAGAGCACCCCGACCGTGCCGGAGACCCCGTCCATCTCTATCATCCTGATGACGGGCGCGATCCCCGGGTGGCGGGACATCTCCAGGTAGAAGTCGTCCAGCTGCGAGGACGCCACGGAGTAGTCGGTCACGTGATCATCCATAGTGGCTGAGCCGGGGTCGGCGGCTGCGGAGGACACTGAAGGGTACGTCTCAGATTCCGACTCCTCCGCGGCGGCCGAGGCCGAGGCCGAGGCCGAGGCCGCCGTCAGCGAGGCCCGGTGCCTCACCCTGGTGCTCTGCGTCTGCGTGGTGGCCTCGGACAGCCTCGAGAGGTCAAAGTCGTTCCTGAAGGCCTCCAGGAACTCGGCCATGGACATGAAGTCTCCGTCCTCGCAGGGGATGTCCTCGAAGGTGGACAGGCGGCGCTCGTCGGAGTCTATCCCGGGCAGGGAGAGGAAGATCCCGCCCTCGTCTCCGGAGTCCGAGTCGGAGTCGAAGGCCGTCGCCGTGGCCTTGTCCGACCTCCTGCCGCCGCCGTTGTCCTCGTCGGCCTTCAACTGCACCTCCTCGTCCTCGGTGTCCCCGCCGCCGTCCTCCACGTCGAAGCTCTTGTGCCTCACCAGGCTCTCCACCTATTTACCCGTAATAAAATTTTTTGCTCATCCTCTAACTTCCTATCCGAAAAAAATACCTGGTTGAGCTGCAGCAGGTATTCCGTCATGTCGTTCTCGCTCCTAGGCTGCGTCTGCTTCCTGATCTGGTAGTAGTCCTTCATGGTGACCTCCAGATCTGAGGCGCGGGTGTCGTCGTCCTCTCCGTCCAGGCTGCTCTTGTCCAGGCTGCCCTCGTCGGTCAGCTCGCCTTCGTCCTCCACCTCCTCAGGAGCGAACGAAACCTTCGGCTGCTGCTGCTGTTGCTTGGGCTGCTGCTGCACCTCTTCCTCCTGCTCCTCGTCCGTGTCCTCGTCTAAGAACGGGTAGGACCTGTCCGAGCATCCCGCTCCCCCGCCCTTGGAGTTGGAGCTGACCGTGGCCTCGTAGGACCTCAGCGCCGTGTCCTCCCTATCTCTCGAGGTCAGCTGCTCCCGCAGGATCTCCCTGTAGCCGGGGTAGTCCACCTTGAAGTCGTCGCTCTGGGTGTCCTCCGAGTCTCCCTCCTCGTCTTCATCGGAGCTCTCCTCGTCCGCCTTGGACGAAGAGGGAGCGGGCTTCTTGGCACCGTGATCCTTGGCGCTCCTGACGCTGACCTTGCTCCTCTCGGTGTAGGCCGTCATGTCGATGATGGAGTACCGCGGCGACCTCGTCTCCGGGACAAAGTCCTCCAGCTCCGAGTCGTCGGTGCTGTTGCCGTTCTCCACGCTCTCCACGCACTCCTCTTCCTCTTCGCTCTCGTCCTCTTCTTCGGTCCTCTTGTTCGTCTTCTTCCCTCCTTTCTTGGAGTTTGTCTTGGCCAGGACCTCCCTAACGCTTAGGTCATCCTCGGACTCCGTCAGGCAGGCGTCCTCCTCTTCCTCCTCGCACTCTTTCATCCTAGCAGCGGCCATCTTGCTCATGTTGTCGCTGCTGCACTTGTTCTATTTCTTTCACTGTGATCCTTGCTTGCCCTTTCGATACTATTTTAGCGAATTATACCGCACTAATTTTGGAAACTGCATTTGTTTTAAAAAGTGAGGTCCAAGGTGAGATCTCGTGGCCAGGACAGAGTTATATCCTTTCCCGCATGTAACTGAACAAAAATTAATATGGTATGTATGTACGTAATCAAAACAATACACCAAACCAACTCAAGATACCAAGAGCAACATATGATGGAAGAAACGGAGGGTGAGAGAAAGCTGAAATGAGACGGCTCTCTACCAGTGAATCGAAGAGATCATCATGCACCTCTTTTGCACCTGTCTCGATCGCCTCAAATCGGCGACCGAAGACTCACCTCCACCACCCTCCACCTCCGCCCCAGCCTCTTCTTCTTTGTCATCATCGTGCTTCTGCCTCTTCTGCTGGTGGTGGTGCTCTGGGGTCTGCGCCTCCACCTCCAACACTGGCGAGATGACCTCCGCGGTCACCTGGCCCTCCTGCCGCGCGCAGGCGGCCGCGGCGGCCGCGGCGGCGGGCTGCTGCTTGATCTTGGTGGGCGAGGGGGTCTTCTTTCCGCTGAGGGCGGACGGGGACGACGGGGAAGATCTCTCCCCGCCGCTTCCCCCTTCCGGCTCCTCCTGAGACTTCCTCTCGTGGGATATTTCGTACTGCTGCTGGGAGGACTCCTCGCCGGAACTGGTGGCCGACGGAGCGGCGGCGGCGGCCGCAGTCTTGGCGGCCTTCAGCTGAGTCACTGAGGTCTTCCTCTTCTCCAGCTTGGAAGGGAGAGAGGTCTCCGAAGAGGACGACTCCGACGAGGAGGAGGAAGAGGACGAGTACCTCTGCGAGAGCTTCCTCCTTGCGTCCTCCTCCGGTTCGTGGTAGACGATTTCGAGCGACCTCGAGATGTCCGACTCGGTGGAGAACTGCTCTGAGGTCACCATGGACGACCTCGCGGCGGACGAGGCCGAGGACGGCGACGCCCCGTTGCGGCCTCCTTCCTCCATGCCGTCGCCTCTCCTCCGCGGAGAGGCGGGGGAGGAGGCCGAAGAGGCCGAGGCTGAGTCCCTCAGCAGCGAGGTGGGGGACCTCAGCTTGCGGTGCTGCTGCTGCTGCTGCGAGCTGCTCCTGCTGCCGTCGCTCTCTACCGCCGCGGCCACGGGAGAGTCCCTGCTGCTAACTTGTTCCTCCTCCACTTCTTCTTCAATGTCCTCCTCCCCGCCGCTCTCCACCGAGAAGGAGGCGGCGTCGCTGGACTTCTTCTCGCTGGCCGCGTCGTCGTCGGTGGTGGCCGTGGTGGGCTGGCGCTCGGAGGAGGCGGAGCTGGCGGTGGTGGCGCCCGTCCTCGCCTCGGAGGAGGAGGCGGTGGAGACGGCACTGGCCGCCGCGGAGGACCGGTGCGAGGAGTGGGACTCGATGGAGCTCTGCGTGCCGGAGCGCTCGCTGCCGGAGGTGGCGGCGGAGGAAGCGGAGCAGCTGCCGGTGCCGCTGCTGCTGGCTACCTCTGTCCTAAACTTCGCGGCGGCCTTGGAGTCCTCGGAGGACGGGCTGCTGCTGGAGTCGGCGGCGGTGGCCAGCCAGTGGTATGACTTCTCTTCCCCCTCCTCCGTCTTCTCCTCGGAGGCTTTCTTCTCCGGGACGGAGGCTGCAGTCGCAATGTGCTCGGTCCAGGACAGCAAGGGGGCGATCTCCACAGTCACCTTGGAGTCGGCGGCGCCAGACTCCTCAGACTTCTGCTGATGCAGCTTCGTCAGCTTGCTGCTGTCCTCCTGGGCGGTGGTGACATCGTCTGTCGCCTCCGAGGCCGCAGTCGATTCTTGGACTTCGTCGGTCTTCTCATCTGCTTCTTTTTGCTCTTCAGTTTTCTTGTGCTCCTGCTCCTTCACCTCAACAACCTTCTCAACGGCCTCTTCGACGAAGGCGGCCACGTCTTCTTCCACCTTTTCTTCCACCGTGGCCGGGGAAGACTCGTCTTCCTCCTCCTCGACCTGTCCTTTCTTTTCAAGAGCTGCTTCCTCCTCTTTGTGGATCTCCTCTGAAACAGCAGCCTCAGCCTCGGCTTCCTCTGCCACCTTTTCTACCTTTGTTCCGTCGACCGTGTACTCGTCCTCCCGCTCCTCCTCGACCTTGACCGTCACGTCCTCGTCCTCGGCGGCCTCCCCGCCGTCGCTCAGCGTGCGGTCCGAGGCGAAGGACTCGTGCAGCGAGCCCCCGGTGTTGAGGAGCGAGTCCGTCCTGTCCGAGGCTAGCGGGTCAGTCTCCAGCTCTAGGGTGGTGGCAGGGTCTTCTCCCCCGCCGCTGGCCGCTCCCCCCCTGGCGCCTCCTCCCCCGGACATGATCTCTAGTCCGCTCTCCACCTCCTCCTCCTTCTCCCCCATGTCCTTGCCCTCCGAGGAGAGGATGACCAGCGCCTCCTCCTCCCTCTCCTCCACGGCAGCCTCCAGCTCCACGATCTCCACCTGTTGCACCACAGCGGTCTCCTCTTGGACAGCCTCCCTCACCTCTCTCTCCTTCTCGTCGAGTATCTCCACGGCCTCGATGGGCTCTTTCTTGGCCATCATGGAGGCAAGCGCCGTCAGCGTGGGCAGCTCCTCTTTCTCGGCCTCTTCCTCGGCGGCCTCGTCCAACACGCCCAGCTTGCTGTCCGCCACGATCTTCTGGCCCTCCAGATCTTCCCTGGCCAGGTCCCCCATCCTCTCCGGCGGGACCGTCCCCACCACCAGGAGCATCTCGTCGATGCCCTCGGAGCGAGTGGTCTCGTCTCCGAAAGACTCCATGGAAGTGTCCCGCTGGACCTCGACAGCCTCTGCGGCCTCGACCGTTTTGGTTTCGGCAGCGGCTTCGGCGGCCTCTTTCTTGACGACTTTTTCGATGCCCAGACGGTCGAACTCGCCTTCGTCGTCGCCCTTCTCTGCTTCATCCTCTTCTTCCCTGGGAGTGAATTCTTCCGCGATCTTTTCCTTGGCCTTTGACACCTTTTCTATGCCAAGTCGCTCGAATTCCCCGTCGACGTCTTCATCATCTGCAGCTTCCTCTGCTTCCCCGCCCTTGTCAAGCGCCTCCTCCACCTCAGCGATTGCTTCCTCCAGCTTGTCTTTCACTTCTGAATCATCCTTCTGTTTGGGGGCTTCCTCGAGTCCGGGAAGAGCCTCTTTCATCGGGATCTCTTCTTCCACCGGAATGGATTTCTCGTCTTGATCATCGGAAATTTTTTCGTCGCCCTCTTGAACCGAAGGTTCTCGTTTGACATCGGCAACTTTGTCACCCTCAACCGTTTCCGCAACAACGGCCTCAGTAGCTGCGGCGTCCTCTCCTTTCTCAGGAACAGGTGCTTCTTCTTCGTCAGCCTCCTGGTCCTGGTCAGACTCTTCGTCCTTGGCCTCTTCCTCCTTGGCGGGACTAGGGGCCTTTTCCTCATCGGCGATCTTTTCAACGGCTACCTTAGCCAGAGTGCCAGTAGGTTCTTTGGATTCTTCCTTGACATTCAAAGTTGTCGTCTTTTCCCCCTTGGTCTCGAGCATCAGTTCACTGCCGTCGGCAACCTCAATTTCCTTCGCCTCAACGGTCACCGACTCTTTGACAACAGTCTCCTCAATTCTAGTTTCTCCGGCAGTTCCTGAAATCGGCTCGGGGGCCTCCTTCTCCTGCACAGTCGTTTTCTCCGATTCATCGTCGTCAAGAAGGGCCTCCGAGGGAGCTGCAGAGCTATCTTCAACCTTCTCGGAAAAAACTTCCTCCTGGACGATGACGGCTTCGGCCCTTGAGATTCGATCCTCTTTCTCTTCGACCTGCTCCTCTTTATCATCCACCTGGATTTGCTCCACCTGGAGAACATCCTGAGCTGGAGCATCAGGGCTAGCTGCCCTCTGCTCCTCCTTTTCCTCCTGGATTATCATAGCACCAATATCTTCTTCCTTCTTTTCGTCTCGTGCAGTGTCGGCAGGAGCCTTTTCCTCTGTCTGCTCCTCCTTCTCTTCGATCTTCTGCACGACCTCCCCTGGGGAAATCTTTTCGACCGACTCTCCAGCTTTCTCTTCAGCTTCCCCTTCCTTTGTCTCTGGTTCATCCTTTTCAACAGCCTCGGCTTCCTTTTCCCCCGAAGCCTTGGCAGAAATCTCTTCTTTCTCGGCTGTTTTCAAAGCAGTTCTTTCAGCGAAATCCACCTCATCTTCCTTTGACGGGGATACATCCCCCGCCTTTTCCTGGAGTATTTCAACGGTCTCTTCCGTTTTAGCGGGAGGAGTCACTTCTCCGGATGCTGCAGGGATCCTGGCCTCGACTTTCTCCTGGGCCTCTTTTGCAACTTCTTCCATGGCTTCAACCTTTTCTTCTTCCTGTCCAAGTTTGGCGGCGGGTGCAGCCTCCGCTTCTGCCTTCGTTTTCTGGGCGACGATTTCCTCCACGATTGAGCTCTTTTCCTCGACCATTTTTTCCTCGGTCTCAAATGTTTTAGTCTCCTGTTCAATCTTTTCAGTTTTTTCGACTGCCAGCGAGGTCGAAACTTCCTTGCTCCCCTCGACAAGAGTTTTTTCAATCGTAGTTGCCTTTTCCTCCTCTTTAGTTTGTTTCTGAACGGACTCGGCTTTTTCCACGGTCTCCTTGATCATTTCTTCCTCGACGACAACTCTTTCGTCGGTCTTGGACTCACTCTCAGTTGTAAAGATCTCCTTCTGGACGAAGCTCTCAACTGCCGCGGAAGCGGTCGTGGCAATGACTTCCTTGACCTCAACTGTGGCATCAAAAGTCTTGGCAGCCTCGTCGACCTCCTCCTTCTCCTTCTCCTTCTTCTTCTCGGGGACGATTTCCTCCAGCATTTGCTCCACGGCGACGGTCCTTTCCTCAACAGCCTCCACGACGTCCTTGACATCTTCAGTGATAACCTCCTCGACTTCCACTTTCTTTTTCTCATCCGCCTTCTCCTCAACTTGCTCCACATCCTCTCTTTCCTCGTCTCCCTTGGACACCTCTATCTCAAACTCCAAGCTGGGGGTCCTCTTCACCTGGCCTTCGCCGCCGCTCCCTCCTCCGGACGAGGCCGCAGAGGCCGCGGAGGGAGACATGGCTGCAGCGGACGAGGCCGCGGAGGACCTCAGGCTCTCCAGATCTCCCTTCCTGGGCGGAGAGGTGGCGGCGCTGAACAGCACCGGCCTGGCCGGGGGACTCACGCCCACTTCCGCCGTCTCCACCGCCACCGGCTTGCCCACCGACATGGGGCTGGTGGCCTTGGACTCGGTGAACAGGATCGGGCTAAGCTGCACGTCCTTGCTCGTGGCGGTGGTCGCCACCATCGCGGCCGTGGCGCCCCTGGCGGGAGGGGCGGCGGCGGCGGCGGCGGCGCCGGCGGCAGCAGCCTCGGCCTCGGCCTCCTCCGCCTCCGCCGCTGCGCACACGGCTGCGATCTCGCTGCAGACTGTGGACTGCTTGGGCGACTCCGAGCTCCCAGAGACGGAGACGGAGGCCGGGCTGAGCACTTCTTCCTGTTCCTCCCCTTCGGCCTCTGCGGCCTCCTTCATGGGGCTGACGTCGTCCTCGGTGTCGACCGAGTCCGCCGAGGACCGCCTCCGCTGCCCCCTTAGCTCCAGCTTCTTGGGCTTGCTGGCGGTGCCCGTGGTGACGCCCGAGTCCGAGGCGACGGAGGCCGAGGCCGAGGCCGTCTCGGTGACGGGGCTGTCGGGCGCGGCCGCCGAGGAGGAGGACTGCTGCTGGAGCAGCGTCAGGGTCTTGTGCGAGGCGCTCTTCTTGCCCTGCTGCTGCAGGAGGAGCATCTCGGCGGTCGAGGTGGAGGAGGAGGATTCCATCCTGGTCTCGGGCACCTCCACGAAGCCGACCGTGGTGGTCGTAGCCGTAGTGATCGCCGCCTCATCCTGGTCCTTTTCATCCTTGTCTTGTTCGGATTTCTTATCATCCTTGGACTCTTCTTCTCCGTCTTTTTGGGCTTCTTGTTCCTTTTCAGCATCATCTTTATCGTCGACTTTCTTTTCTGTCTCGGCCTTGTCGTCGAGGCCCTTCTCGCGCTCTTCGCCGTCCTCGGCAGCGGCGGCAGACCCCTCAGCACCACCACCCTCCTCGTCTTTGGCGGGTTCCTCGGCTTTGTCTTCGTTTTTTTATAGGGGAAAGGCAAGGAGGTGGGTGTGTTTTCGGAGAGGGTAGAGTCGATAGAGGGAGAGAGGGAGGACAGGGAGGAAAAGACGCAAGGGGAAAGATTGTTTTTATATAGCGAGCAAAACAGTACGGTATAAGAGGAGAAATGAAACTACTTTGGTACCTTCTTAGTACACGAATACGTTGTTGGGTAGAGAAAT